>Ga0326513_10000494_pt1 | contig 33382 bp, 26 predicted proteins | sample 2_2465_0518_D_FD_203654 | JGI IMG/M metagenome (GOLD analysis project Ga0326513, IMG submission 203654) | Bovine rumen microbial communities from UC Davis, California, United States - 2_2465_0518 | ecosystem: Host-associated > Mammals > Digestive system > Stomach > Rumen | place: USA...
GCCTTAATCTCCGTCACGCCATCCGGAATCACAACCTTACCCGTGCCGCTGATATAATTACGCACCGCCCAACTATACATACCCTCTTCGGTCGCCGCCATCTGCGCGTGCCACGCCCCGGCATACAGTATATACATCACATTAGCATCGACCGCCCGAAAGCACGACCCATCCATCAGATGATATGTCACGTCCTTAATCGTGACCACATCGCCACTGGGCAGCTCCTCAGCCGTGCCGAGGACATCCAGACGTGCCTTGTCGCCATCCGGCTCAAAGTACCACGTCTGCCTATTGATAATCGTCATAAAATCACCTAATCCTTTATCGCTACAAGCCCGGTTGTCAGATAATCCTGCCCGTTTGCAGTCAGCTTACCCGTGCCGGGTGCCTGATTCCACGGGGTCAAGAAAACGTTTGGAAAATAGTGCGTACTGCCGATACAGGTGGAGACAGCAGGACAAAGCACGGTTTTTAGGATGTAACCAGCGTCATATGGTGACATTGTGAACGGGGCGTTTGCTTGTATCCCCGTGTCGGCAGAGCTGGTGATGTTCCAGCTACTGCTGCTATATCCGCTCGGCGGTCTGTAACTAACGTTGTCAGTCTGCATAATCCCGGTATTGCCGTCCTCGTCCTTGGTAATAATGATACCGGGGTAATGCTGCATAGCATCCGCCGGGCAATTTGACAACACAACTCCGTTTGTACAAGTATACCCGGTAGCCATATAAGCTAAAGCCCCGTTGCCATACAGTCGGGAGCTCCTTGTCTGCCCACCCGCATTTTTAATAATAACGCTGTTGTTTGCAGTAAGTGCATCCGGTTTTATCGTCAAAAAAACCAACTCGCCCACATAACACGTCACCGTGCCTGCGCTGTCGTAGGCAACACTGTCAAAATACGCTGCTGCATTAGCTGTAAGCCAGTCAGCTAACGTCTGCCCCTGCCCTGTCGCCGTACAAATTACACTCCTGCTTATCATGATACCACCTCAAACGTTGCATCCTCGACAGTGCCGATCAGACCGTCACCGTCATTATAAATTGCCATAAATGCCGCATCTACGGGCAGATTATCGCCACCGCCCGCACACGGCAGTCTGATCTCGCTCACGCTGCCATCACTCCCTTTAAGCTGCACCACACCAAGAGAGGGCATCTCAAGGGTGTAGGTGATGTTTTCCGCACGCACCGTGTCCACCGTTCCGTCAGACCCTACAAGGCTGATTTCGCTCCCCTGTTGTGTTAAATCATAGGTCACGTCTTTTATCGCACTCACACGCTGCGCAAGGGCAATGAACGCAGGATTGTCTATAATATCTACGTCCTCGCCGTCTGCTTTGATGTGCAGTGTGCCGTCCGCATCAACGTAAAACACACGCTCCTGACCATTGTAAATCGCCAGCAAGCCCGTCTGTGAATTTGGGTCAACCACAAATGTGTTTGTGCCGTTGCTGACGGAAAGACCATTGCTGTCAAAGGATAACGTGCTGTCCTCGCTCCCGATCGACAGCGTTTCTCCGAGAATCAGCTTGCCTACAACCGTTTCAGCATTCACCCCGTACATCTGCTGCACATTACCGTCAGAATCAATGTAGATATACGCACCAACAGCCGCTTTGACCGTCTGCCATGCATCGTTCGTGATTGCGATGGTATTATTGACGATCTTCATCTGCTCCGGTGCATATTCCCCTGTTTCTTCGTTCATTTTGCGCAGGAGTATGCCGTTCTCGTCCCACGTCTGTGCCTGTCTGCCGCCGGTCTCGACCTTTGTTTCAGAAGCGGTTAAACCACCCTCCTGCCATTCCGTAATCGTTTCTTTTGCACTGCTGCCCCGGCTCGCCTGTGTCTGGGTATAGCTGTAGCTCGAACTGATAGAGCGCACACTTGCCACAAGCATTTTTCCGTCAGTAATGCCGGAGGCGGTTTTCATCATATCGGAAAATTCAACCGGGATTCTGTCAAAATTATCAAAATCCACCGTGTAGGACAATAGCCGTAGCTTGTATACTTCCTCATCCGTGTACACACGGATATAATTTCCGACACTGAAAAATTTCACAAGAGGCTTGAAGCGTTCAATCGCCATGAGATTTTTAAGCGTAGTGGAAATTGAATGCTGCTGTTCAGCCGACTTGTATATATCATTTTCAGCCTTTTTGTATAGCTCCTTTGCGTGCGCAAACACTTCGGCATCGGTCAGCCCATCTGAAATATAATTTTCATTGCTGTATCTCTGTTCCCTCCGATATGCCGCAAGCTCCTTGAACAGCTCTGCTCCGAGAACGTATTCTACAGACACGACCTCGTTCACTGTTCTCCGGATTACTTCAAAGTCTTTTACCATGTCGTTGATCTGCTTTATTTCCTGCTCTCTCAACGCCATTTCAGCGGCTGCCGCTTCAAGCCTTGCCCGATATGGGAGATACAGGTCATCATACAGATTCGGATTCTTCCCGTCCCATGATTCGCGCGTACCGACCCCTTGCTCAATGAGTATATCAATCGCGGATTGCGCTATGCTGTAAATGCCTTTCAACTCGTTCAGCGAATAGGCTGTCAAAATCCGCTCAAACATTGCAAGGCTTGTCTTGTCAATGTTGAATACCGCCGCAACGCTCACATTGTCTATCTTTTCACGGCTCAACAGCGTTTTCACACGCATACGCACATAGTTATCGTAGCTCTCCATATCGTCAGACACAGAGCCTATCTCGCACCATAGCGTGAATGTATCGGTTATGTCCGTGCTTTCTGAACGGTTTTCAATTGTTACGTCCATATATACCGCTGGCGTACCCGTGTCAATATGAACCTCTCCAACGATATTGACCGCATACCGGCAGTCAATCGCCGCCATTGCCTGATTTAAAAGCAACGTAGCCAATTCTGTTCCACGATTTTCCAGATCAGAAAGACTGGATAAGTATATTTTCCCTAAATTGTTGCCGTACATCGTATAGGCAATATATCCGAGGCTGTCACGCTGCGCCGTCGCACTTGTATCATCAAGCTCAACGTTCATCATCATTTCGTCCGTTAAGTACATACGAAGGTCAATAACGTTGTAATAATATTCCGCGACCTGCGCATAGCCGACCATCTTATTCGGGACTTTCCGAAATCTGCCGCCTGCCGTCTGGTATTTATCCACAAGACGGTTATACCGCCAAAAGACAGCATTCCTCGTCTCATCGCCCTCCCCGGTACTGGGGGCATCATTTGTCCAGAACAATCGTGCCCCTGTTATCGGGTCAGTCGCTGTGGGGACATACCAGCTATACCCGGATACATCCGGAATATCCCCAACGCCGTAAAAATATGCGTGCTTTGCCGTATACTCCTCGATTTTCTCCCGCAGCTCTGCTGACATATCACTCAGCGTATATTTTGGGAAATACCACACATAATTAGAACCGTTCGGATTTACATTGCGCAGTGCAGCCGTTACTACATCGTCACCGCCAACAACACAGAAGCAGTTCTTAACTGCCCCTGTATCAGTGGATAATGAAATTTCATCACCCAGAGAATCAGCAGATACATAGATTGTGGTATTGTTCCCATATCCAGCCGTAATGTCTGTACTCGTGCAGGCAGGGCATTTCCCAATAAAATTTCCACGATAGCCGCACACATTGCAGTTTGACATTAAGTCATAGATATTTATTGTACGCTCCGGCTTTTTCTCGCCGTTGGGCTTGCGTGCCGGGAGGTCAACAAAAAATCCGATCTCTTCACCGATTTGATGCAGGGCATCGAGAATTGAAATATCGTCAAACGTGAATGTTCGCTGGATATTCCAAAGTGTTTCGTCTATATGCCCATAACGATAATGCGGAATTTTCTCGGATATGCGGTGAAGAAGAGAACAACTCGGCTTTTCCGGGTTATAGAACACAGTCGGCTCGGTGTAGTCCTCCCGTGCTATATCATTCTCCGTGTTGATCTCTATGTCAAAAAGCAAAATTTGTGACAGCTCTGCATGACCAAGAGAGACCCCAGTCACAAACTTAACTGTTTCCGTTTCTTCCTGCACCTCAACATAAATCTCGAAGAATTTATCAAATTCAGGCACATAGAGGAGCTTGAAATTCGCCAGTTGCTCCCAGTATGGACTGACTGTTCCATTAAGCTCTTTATGCGCAGAAAAAGATATTTCACACGCATCCGTCAGGCTGTCCGATACGACCAGACCTTCCGGTATAACTGCCCCAATTGTCGTTCCGGCTCTCGTAGTCAGAACTAATGTAGGCTGAATCGGACTGCCCTCGCCGTCAAACGAAATTCTTACCATGCGCACCTCCTATACCTGAATTTTCACAAAGGGTCTGTAGCTGACTGTTACGCAAACCTGACCAGCCCCCGCTTGTACCTCAATTGCGTTTGAAGTTTTTCCGTTCGCCTTATATCGTGAAATGAAATGCACAAACGAAAAATTGAAATCGTTTTCAATTGCGTGTTCCGGCTTATCTGAGCTAATTACAGGATACTCCATCGTGATTTTTTCCCCCGCATACAGTTCAACGCTCGTTTTTGAACCAATGATCGTATCATAGGCACTCCACAGCTCAACAGTCGTGTGCTCGGCTGATAGGTTTGCGCCGTCTAACTCTATTTTTGGGAACACGATGCACTCTTCATCGCCCTCAATATCGAAAAACTGCGTAACCAGATGCACCCCTACGTTAAACGGGTCAAATGACACATCGGCAAGCCGTGCGAAAGGGCTGTCTGTTTTAAGTCGCAGCTCTGCCCCTACGATATTGCCGCCGATCAGAATCGGGGAAATGTTAAAACTGCCATCGAAGCAATAATTTTCATATTCCGAATCCAGAAACCGCAGCGTATGGAATCCCCGGCGGTTCAGCCACCGGGCAAGCGCACGGTATTCTTCAAGGGTGATTATGCTGTCGCCCGTGCTGCACGGGTCTTTGCATATAGAAAATGTAGTTTCAAGGGTGCTACTGTGTCCGGAGCTTGTGAAGCCCCAGCGTGTCCCATTGTGCATTGACACAAGATTCCATGTAATATCCGCACCGCTTGTAACCGTTTCAATGCCACCGGGTCTGCCAAAATAGCATATCACATAGCCCTTGTCACGGAGCGATTCACCGTCATACTCAAAATAATACGAGCGCATGACCTCACTCCCTCTTAAATCTGCGCTTAATGCGTTGAATAATAATTTTATAAAGCGGCATTTCAAATTCTCTGCTCAGAACGTTCAGCCCGCTTTTTTTCAACTGATACCGCATAGCTTGCAGTTCTTGAAGAATTTTGCTGCATTCTTGAAGCTTTTCTCTGAGTTCTTCTTTTTCTCTCCGCTGAAAATCAAGATAAGACTGCGCAGTCGCACTCTCGTACTTGCGCAGTCTTGCATTTTCCTCTTCAAGAACCTTGATTTTCTTCTGGAGCATTTCAGTTTTTCCCATGGCTGCTCCTATCTGTAGCCGTACTTTTTGTGCTTTAAGCCCCCGACTAGCTGATTGACCGTCATATCCTGCAACATCATTTCAAACTGTGGGTCATGCTGCATAGCGTATTTGAACTGCTCATAATTCGATACATTTGGAAGAGACACGTTAAAATTCACATCGCCATTGAAAGAACCTGTGCTAACAGTGCGCACATCAGCCGCCCCCTGCGCTCTGAGGAAACCCCGCGGATTATTTGCGAACGCAAATAAATTGTTTGTTCCCGCAGCATTCAGCACGGCATCCCCTCTCGCAAGCGGGGTCAGGACCGCACCATCGGAACGGCGAATAATCGCCTCCATGCCTTTTTCCTGTGTCCATGCAAACCCGGAGCTGCCGACCGACCTTGTGCCGCCCGCAAAGCCCTTTTCAATTGCCAACCCGTCAAATGTGCCGAGGTTTTCTTTTGCACTCTGCTCAATCACAACTGCGACACGCTGACTGGCGGCATCTATGCTTGTGATTACGGCATCTGTATTTGTATCGAGCGTGCGTTCAAGCGTACCGACCGCATCACCCTCGCCGCCCCAGATCATTCGCATCTCGTCCGTCAGCATATAGCCTACTTTGTCCGTGCCGCCTGCGATTGTCTGGCTGATCTCGTTTTTCGCTGCATTCGTTTCGTCAAGCATATCCCGAATAAGTAAATCCACATTATCAAGTCTTGCGTTCAGGATTCTCTCATAATCGTCATACAGCTGCTGCCATACGGCTTTCTGGTCTGAAATATACTTGTCATACTGCGTTTCTTGCAGCTCTTCCCGTGCCTGTGAAAGAGATACCTTGATTTGCTGTACCCTTTGCCTGGTCTCCTCGGAGTTGTCGTTCGCATAGGCGGCAAGCTGCTTCTCCAGAGTGGCGATTTGCTTTGTCTGCCCGGAGACTTTTTTCTGATAGTCGTACAATTCTTTTTGCGCATCTATCGCTTCTTCATAGCGGTCAATCGTGTCCTGCAATGCGGATAATTCGATTTTTATGCCCTCTTCGACCATGGAAACGATTGATTGCTTTTCTTCATTTGTTGCCAGAATCGCATCCTGCTGTAGCTTTAAAAGCTCCCTGCGCCTGTCAATCAGACTTTGGTCTGTTTCGCCGGACTTGTCTATGATCTTGTCAAGCTCTTTGATCTCTTCGCCGTATCTCTGCGCCTGTTCAGCGTAAATATTGCTATTAAGCGCATGAAGCCCCATTGTGGTCTGCCCTACGCTCGTAAGCTGCCCATAGTAGTCATAGAGCTTATCATCTGCGAAAAACTTTATCAAAAAGTCAGATTCAGAAGAAATTTCGGATATAGTCGATAGCAGCTCGTCAAATACGCCCCACTTTACTTTTCGTATCTCGTTTTGATACTTCACAAGTGCCGTTTCAGCCTTAACAAGCTCCACGCTCGCATCGTTGATCTGTGTCGCCATATCATACCATGCTTGCGAGAACTCCTTGATATACCCAGACCGGACTCCCTTTTCAAGGGCTTCCACCATTTCTGTGCGTTCTCTGGCTATATCCCGTATCTTTTCCTCTTCTTCGCTCATCAGCCCCATGTAATAGGCTTCTGCGGTATATCTGCCCATTTCATCAGACTGTTTCTGCCATTCTTCGATGATGTTCTCACGCTGCTCTATGCTTGCTATGATTTCGCCCCATCGCTCAACAACATTGTCGAACTGACGTGCGTACAGTTCTGAGACCTTTTCCTCCAGATTCAGAACTTCCGCTCTCGCATCCAGAGATTTTTCGTACCATTCCTGCGCCTCGTCAATCCTGTCCTGCAATCCTTCGTCCGTATTAAGCCATATATCGTTCTGCTCCCACGGCAGGATACCGGATTTTATCCAGCCCTGCCGCCAATCGTCGCCCATCACAGCCCACGCTTCAGATTCATATCGACTTGCCGCATCGCGCTGTACCTGTAGCTCGTTTAAAACAGCTCCGATCTCCGCATTCAGGTTTTCACTCCGGCTGCCCCATGCCCGATACTCACTGCTTGCAAGCGCATCAAGCCGGGTAATGGAACGTTCAAGGCGGTCAATTGCAACGGCGATCCAGTCAACCTTTTTCGAGAACTCTTCTGCCGCACGGTCAATAGACGAATAGTCCGGTGTATAACGTTCAGGAGATTCCGTAACCGGTTCTACACTGTCCGGCTGAACCTCTTCAATTTTTGTGATTGCATTATTGCCGCTCTTACTGTACCTGAACAGCCCATACCCAGCCGAAAACGCAGTGCCGTCCGCATATGCTCTCGCACGTTTCCGACCGTGTTTAATTTTGCCGTAGCGTAAAATCTGCTCTGACTGCTCCGCATTAAAGATAATATCGCCTTTGCGGTATTTGATGATCTCTGCTGCGTTCTCGCCAATTACACGATATCTGCCGTCCCGGACTAATATTTCTTTGCCCAGTTCGCCGACAAGAGCTTCGCCGCCGGTAGGCGTTCCCCAGTTTCCCTGTGCGAATGCCGTCCCCTGCGCGTGCGCTGTGCCATCTGAAAAGAAGTTCTGGTGGTTGTTGACAATATTGTTGACAATATTCGTGGTGTAAACAGTCTTACTGTATAGCTCGTCAATCGCCTGTCTTAAATTCCATACGTCCTGTTCGCCATATACGTCCGCTCTTGCAAAAACGCTCTTGTTATAAAGACTGTCAATTGCGTGTTTTAGCTGTGCAACGTGCGCTTCGCCAATTACCTGTGCAACGGCAGAGACGGTCTTATCGCTTAAATTGTCTATTGCAGCCTGTAAAGCATTTACCCTGTCAATGCCGTTCACGTTTGCCGTAATATTTATGACTTTATCCCGAATCAGGCTCAACCGGGCATATATGTCGTTTAATGCCTGATCGCCCTGCGTGGTAAGCCCGACATTGACATATGCCGTTTTCATCGCGGTGGCACTGTCAACCTTTGTTTCCAGTCCAAGGGTATCGCCGTCAACGCTGACTGTCACTCCGGCATTTTCCTGCCCCCATGCCGCTATGTTCTGCGCAGCCGTGTCAAAATCCGTGGTATCGGCTGAGATATGCAAAGTCGATAATACTTCATCAGGTGTTTCAGAAACTGCCTTATTGAACGCTTCTACATCGCCCTTAGTATTTAAGATTGTCTGCGCATACTGCGCAGTTTTCTGTGTCAGTTCATCGACCTGTGAAGTGTCCACGTTCACTTCAATGACCGTGCCGTTTAATATCTGCCTGCGCTGTTCAAGTATTGCAAGACTTTCTTTGGCTTCTTCAATCTGCGCTGTCGCAACGTTTATCTGAATCTCTGAAAGATTGCCGTAGCGTATTGTGTTTTCAAGCTGTGCGATTTTCGCTCTTACGTTTTCTACCGTTCCGTCAAGGTCGCCAGTACGCACGTCAATATTGAGCGGCTCTGCGCCGAGAGAACGAATTTTCTGTCTTGTGGCTTCAAGGGTAATTTCAAGCTGTGATTTCAGATTTGCCGCATCTTGCACCGCATCATCAAGCGAGATATGCCAGCCGTAATCCTCCATTTTCCGTAGGAGAATTTGCAAGCCCTCTACACTGATACCCAGCTTTTCAGCCGCTGCTACATCATCGCCGAATCCAAGGTCAATATTGTACTGTCCGTTTGCAAAATATGCCCACTGTGCATTCACATTATGCAAAGCATCATAGAGAGCAATTGCCCCCTCCTGCCCCTCGGTCACGAATCGCTCCATGATCGGGCGCACGCGCTCATATTCCGCAACGACTTCTTCTGTTCCGGATGCCGTCAGGTCTCGCGCAGAAAATATATCCGTAAACGAACGGAAAACGTTAGTCCCCACAAGCCCTTTATCGTAAAGCTCCTGCACAGCCTCCATGTTCGAGCGGATATTATCGTACATATCCCCTTCTTCGCCAGATGACTGCGCCAGAACCCACTTATTGTAGGCAGAAGTCAGACCCTCATACTGCGCATAAAGAAGCTCAGTATCCTCGATTTGCTTTTGCAGGCCGTCCATTTGCAGCATAATGTCATTATACTGCTTAGTCCCCTTTTTGCAATGGTCAAGCGCATTAGAAAGACCGTCATAGGCAATATGTAGCTGCGCCAGATGCTCAGTCAAATCACCCTTTGTGATCTTCTCATACTCTGCCTGCAATTCGCGGACAACCTGTGTATTCAGCCGTACTCCGTTTGCGGTGATCTCAAATAAGCCCTCTACACGATTCCCAGCTTCGTCTAAATGCGTGATTCGTGTAAAATCAAGCCCTGCGAACATCGCTTCGATATTTGCGATCTGCTCCCGCTGTACACCGGTGCCGGAAACCGACTGCCCCCTTGCTTCATAAAGCTGGTTGAACCGCTCAATTTCCTTGTCAATGTCAAAAGCAAACCCAACACTGACGTTTTTCTCTACGTCAAGCGCATTGATTGTGTCAAGCAAGGTCAGCATAGCACTTCCGGCATCTGTTGCGCTTCCGCCCAGAATATTGATTTGGTCGGCTAATTTGCCGTTTATCCCCTGCTTTTCCTGAGCGTACAGATTCTTTATCGCCGTGCGCAATGCGTTTGTATCGTTGATATATGGTATCAATGACGGGAATTTTGAGCCAAGAGAAAGCGCATCCTGCGTTGTAAAGTCGCCGCTGTCAATACTCTCAATTGCAGAGCGCAGCGTGTCTACTGTGTCGATATAGTCATTGATGTAGTCAAGGAACGTCTTGTCAACATCTTCCTCTGGATTTGTTGCAAGTATCGCATAGAATGATTCAAGAGAACCATACGTTTCATCAGACTGCGCTTTAACCTTGCTGAACTCTGTCTGCAAACGGTGCAAATCCCATGAGACAATATCATCATTCTTCAGCGACAAGTCATAAACGATTTTTTTGTCGCCGCTGTCAAGCCCCGTGAACCACTGTGCGGTGTCCGCACTTAACCGCTTTGCAAGCTCGTCATACTTCTTCTGCGCTTCTCCGGTCGCCTGATTGAACATTTCCGTCCACGCTGAAAACCGTGTGTCTGTAGACAAGAAATTTAATACCGCTGTTGTCGCATCGTCTAATGTGCCGACAAAGCCGCTTGTCCCTTTAACGCTTTTTGCCATTTCCTCAACAGATTCGGCAAAAGCGGAATAATCCATGCTGGACGTATCTGCTGAAAGCTTCGACTGATTATAGGCAAGCGAAACAACCGTGCTGTTTACGTTCTCAACCGCCGTGCGGTATGTGTCAACGTCCTCACTTAAATCTGTGTAATATTTTTCAAAGCCTTTGAAAACATCTGCATCGTACAAACCGGCGTCTGATACCTTTTCACGAATTTCAGATATTTTCTCATAGTATGCAAGCACGCCTTCTGCTGTTGAAAAATCAGCCTCACCCAAAATCTGGTTATAAAATAATTCCGTAGAATCTCTACCGCCGCCCATTACCTGTTCGATAATTTGTGCGGCATCATAATCCATGCTATATCCGGGCGATTTAAACAGCCCAGGCAGTAGCCCCTTTTCAGCGGCTTGCAATCCGACCTGCTCGTTTGTCAGCTTGTTCCGCAGGGCTTCTTCCGTAGCCGTTTTGATGTTTTCGCTTAGCTTCTGGTAATCGTCCGTCAGTGTGTTGACATAAACGCCCTCTTCACGCAGACGTGAAACGAGAGAATCAGTTGCCTCCCTCAGCTCGTCCTTCGTGCCGGTGCCGTTCTTGTATGCTACAAAAGCCTGCTGATATGCCTGATTCAGCTTTTGAATTTCTGCTGCTTCATCGGCGGCTGCATTGCCGTTTTCAATAGCTTCCTCGCGTAGCTGTGCTTGCTTCTGGATAATATTTACAAGCACCGAAACAAGAGCTACAAGACCCATGTTCAAAGCAATCTGCGCCAGATTCAAAGCAAGCGTTGCCGCTCTTGCTTTAATCTGTTGCGCAATAAAAGCCGTATAGCTTGCCGTGCCGCCGTTCAGGCTGTTCAGGTAATTTCCAAGTGTAGCATTCGTCTGTGCAGTAGCCGCAGCATATTCACGCATCCGGTCAGCCCCGGCAGTTTGCAGGCTGTTATATTCTGCAAATACCTTTTTTGCACCGATCAGCCCCACGCCCTGATTTTGGGCGGCGATGTATGCCATACGCTGCTGTTGTGTGTATTCTGCTGTTGAGATGGACGTTACGTCAAGGCTACGGGCATAAATCCGCGCAGACTGCGAAGCGTTCATCATCGTCTGCTCAAACGCTGTGCCTAAATCGCTTGCTTCTGTTGCCGCGTTCTTGTATGCTTCAAGTGCCGCTACATCTCCGGCAAGCCCTGCATCAAATGCCGCAAGCCCTGCCCCCGACGTGCTGCGCTGTATGATAGAGCTGAACGGCGTAATTGTCGATAACAAATTCCGCCCAAATCCAACCCCGGCTTGATTCTGCACACTGAAAATACCTCGCCCGGATGCACTGAACGCCATGTATCCGGCGGCGGCTGCTGTGCCGAGCGTGCCAAGATTTTTAATCAGCGTATTGACAAGGCTGATCGCTGAACTTGTGCCATCCAGAAAGCCCTTGTACATATCCGAGGATAAAAGCGACTGGGACAGCGCCTGAAATGCGGTTTTGACCTGATTTGCCTTTGCTTCTACTGAATCAAGGGCATTTGCAAGCTCACGCTCTGCCGACCCCTCCGAGTTCAGCGAGGTTTCAAGAGCACGTTTTGCAACATCCCAGTTTTCAACCAGAGAAGTGAATACATTTGCCTGATGCTTGCCTGCAAGCTGCTCGATAACTGCCGCCTGCTGTACCTGTGTCAGGTTTTCCCATTTCGCCGCAAGCTCGTCTATATAGTCATATGTTGACTTAAAACTATCTTCGTCTACATAAGCCGTGATTCCGGTCAGCCCCTGCACAACAGAGTTGCGCTTGTTCTCCCGGATGCGCATAGAGATTGTTTTAAATGCAGTACCTACTGAATCCGGATTCTGCACTACGGTATTTGCTGCCGTAATCATCGCTATGCTTTGGTCAATCGAGTTCCCGGCGACCTTCAAAGAGCTTGCGCTTTTTTCAAGTGCTACGCCAATACCACCAGAAGAAATCGCGAAATTGTTTGATACCTCATTGAATTTATCTACGATGGACATTGTATCGCTGACTTCGATACGGAACGCCTGCATGGTAGACACAATGCTTTGCGTAGCTTCTTCTATGCCGGACAAATCGTCACCGACTGTCAGGTATGTATTGGCAACTTCTGCCAGCTCCTGCGCCTGTGCAATGGAATAATCACCCAGACGCGCGAAATCCGCCGTACTTTTAATTAAATTATCAACAGTTGTGCCGAGCTTATACGCACTTGTTCCGGCAGTTGCTTCAAATCGGCTGTATGCTTGCTCTGTTTCGTCCGTAACCTTGCGTAGCTCGACCATCGCCGAATCTATGCTCCGGACATTCTCAACTACGCCGGATGTTGCACGCATGATCGCCGTGAAGCCAAACATCGCCACAAGGTATCTGCTTAACTCAGCCGCTTTCGCCTTGAAACTGTCTATAACATTCAGCCCGGTCAGCCCTGCCGCCTTCGCTTCACTTTGAATCTGTGCGAACTGCGACCGCAGCCCTGCGAGCTGGGTCTTATCTGCCGTTTCAAGCTGCGCTTGCATATTCTGAATTGTATCGCCAAACCGTGCAGCCGCATTTGAATTAAGCGTGAGCCATGTGGACATTTGCGTTGACAAGTTCGCCCTGCCGTTGGCAAGAGCAGAAGCCTGTTCATATGCTGTTTGCTGTGCGGAAGCCGCAGTCACAGAGTTCTGCGCCGTCTGGAATGCCTGTGTATATTGCCTATACAGATTTTCAAACTCTCTGTCACTTGCTGCGCCGATACCGCTTTTCAAATTGCGATATGCCGTCTGAAGCTCTTCTAACCCTGTGACCGCCTGACGGTTTCCTTCATTCAGCTTGCTATAGCTACGCATAAGCCGCGTGATCGCCGAATCGAACGTACCAGTATCCATCTTCTGCTTAATGGAGTTCCGGAAATTGTTCATGCCGTCCTGCGTGCGCTGTGTAGCAAGCTGCATTTCACGGCTTGCCGCCTGCGTAGCCGCTGACAGTGCGTTGATCTGGTTTGTATTCAGCTTCCCGTTTGTTGCCGTTACAAGTTGCGCATATCGTGTCTGTATCTGCTGCAATTGTGCGGATATTTCCGCCAGCTCTTCACCATTGAGAACAGGATTGAGTGTCGCTTTTCGTGCAGCCAGTTTCCCTTGTTCCTTGATAAGCGCAAGCATTTCGCGGTATTGCGCATTTACTTCATTGAGTTGCACTGACTGCCTCTGTATATCGCCGTTGCCGCTTGTTTCAAACTGAATGCGCACCGTCCGGTTTCGGCAAAGCTCCTCTATCTGCGCTTTTATCCGGTCATATTCCCCCGGTTTAAAATCCAGCCCTAAAGCAATCTTAAATTCTTCCACATTCTCACCCCTTTATATTCAAATAATCTTAATGCCTATTTCTGCACCGGCAGCCTGCACAATCGCCCTGAGTGATGTCTGGAGTGTACTAAGTGCCGTGTAATAAATCGGCGTAGTAACTACCGCACCGCCGTGTGAACCTGTAGCAGCTTGCCGGATCACAAAATCTCCTGAAACACCACTCTTATATTTCAAGCCATCCCCGTCAAGTTCTAAAATCACTGTATTGTTCGCAGAAACATAGCTGCGACGCAAAGATTCGTCTCTAAGCTGATATGTGCGTTTATAATACTCTGGTGTAAACTCCATGTAATATCGCTTTAAATCCTGCTTTAATAAATCTTCTGCCTTATCAGCGACTTCCTGCGCCAGCAACCGCTTCACTATATCCATCGCTGAACGCAGCTCTTCGACACTTACAACCATCACTTCAACTTTCCAACCTCGCTTATCAGCCGGTTAAGCTCTGCTGCTGTAAAATCAAACGTGTTTACTTTTTCGGCGATTGTCTGAATAAGAGACTTAACAGCTCTTCCGGCATGATTTGGATATACCCCGGTCTTTGAAGCAACCGCATCATCAACCGCTGTATCCAGTTCATCAAGCACGCCCTTTTCGATGCTTGCCTTAACGATACCGATAAACCCGCTGTTGTTGAAAAAATCCTCCAGCGCATCTAAATCAATATCAGCCCCCGCCAGACGGAACATTTCATCATCTGTGAAATACCGCCCTACGCAAAAATAAAACACCGTTGGGCGCAGGATAGAGAGATAAATGCCGTCTGTAACCAACAAATCGCACACTGTTTTTACAAAGCTCGCTTTTCTCATTACGCTAATGTCGGATTTGATGTTTAACGTATGCTCTTCGCCGTTATATAAATATGCTGTTTCAGCCATTGTTGCGCTCCTTCAATTTATCTACAAAACCGGACAAATCCCACTCTTTCAAATCGCTCCTGATTTCTATAGCATCAAACATGAACAATTCTTCTATGCCCATATTACAGCCGCCTGTCAGAGTAGCCATCCGGTTAAAATCTTCTGCTTCTATAAAATATGCTTCTTCCAAGTGACACGGGTATTTTTCGCCTAAAAACACAAACCCGGAGAAAACATTCTTTGCCGCTGCAGCCGCCCGCAAGGCATCTAAATCGCCCTTCGTTACACAGCCCCTTGCCCTTTTGATTTTTACATCGCTAACAAAGTTAATGCGCCGTCTTGCCATTTCTACAACGTGCATATAGCAAAGCAAACCATCAGAAAACAGGATGTAATCGTCTCCGGTCTGGCATTGGGCGACCATAAGCCCAAACATCCCGTCTTTAATTACCGTGTCCGTGAATCTGGTTCTACGCATCGCGCACATTCCATTTTCTCCTTAATCGCTCGTGATCTGCTTTTGAAAACACGAATACAATTTTATGCTCTCCGCTCACAAACACGTCAAGCAGAATTGCACCATTTTCCATATAAAACGCACTCTGCACCGGATTTTTAAAATACACCGCATCCTCGGCATCGTACATCAGCCGTGTGGTGTCGCTTATCATTTTCATAACTCCTCCTAAAAAAATAGGGCTATAGCGTGAACTATAGCCCCTATTCTGTCAGTTCACATTTTCCTCTGACTTCTTCTTTTTCGGCTCTGCCTGAATCTGCCGAATCTGCGCCGCAATTTCCGGGAGCAGCCCTTTCAGGCTGACCCCACTCAGCATCTTCTTAGCTTCAGCTTTTGTATATACCCCGATATTTACCCCTCTCAGGGTCTGAAATATCTGATAATGCTCTGCTGTATCCGTGTACAGTGTCCACGGAGAAAGTGCCAGCTTATTTTTACAGCTTATGCACTTGTGATAAGGCTTCCCGCATATGCGGCAAATAGCATTGTTCTTTTCCATACGCACACCACCTTACGGGGTGACAATGTACTCAACAAGCTCCATATTATCTTCGTTGCAGTAATCCGCCAGAATATCAAACTCAAACGGATGCTTCCCGGTGGAGGTCAGATTCTGCTCAAAGTCCGGACTGAGCTTTGCCTTCGGAATAAGAACTACGCCTGAAAGCAGCTCGTCTGTACACTTGTCACGGTAATACACATAAAGGGTGAGCTTGCCGGCAGTCGGGAAATCATCTGCACGATCTGTAACCTTGTTGCCCTCTTCGGTGGTGTACGCATATTCCACATAGACCTTGCTTCCGTTTGCAAGTGCAGTAGGAACAGTGATCTCACCATTCTCGCCAAACAGGAACTCTGTTGCGCTCGCAGAAGCACCAGCCGCATAAGAAGTACCTACATCACCATCAACGATAGAGTAAATGTACGGTACACTGTCTGCTACGGCGGCAGTCTTGCTCAGCTGTACCTTGCCGTTCGCAACTGTCAGAATTTCATAATTCCACGATGTGATCGCATTTCCTGCCGAAGCGGTTTCCTTCTCTGTACCGAACTGCGCCGCCATAAGATCAAAAGATACAAGAGAGTTTGTGCCGCTGAAATTGATCGACTTTGCACGTGGAATCTTTGTAATCAGCGTACCAAGAGCGTTTGTGACCTCCTCACTCTCCGATGTGAAATTCAGAGACGGGTCTTCAATAGAGGTCAGACGGAAAACAAGCTCTCCCGTTGTCAGGTTCGAGTAAGTAGCCGACCGCACACGGTCAAGCACCAGCTCGTTCTTGTTAAAAGCCATAATTCATGTCCTTTCTATTCGATATTGCCTAACCAGTTAAACCGGTCTTTATCCACCTTTTTCAAATCAGCAAACCCACAGTATGCACCGTTCATCAGTGCATCTGCTTCTTTCATGCGACCGATTCTGCGGATATTATACAACAGCGCATATATGCTCATATCCCACACGTTTGTATGCGCCAAAATCCCTATGACCGATACCATTGGCAAAAGGCAGCTTTGAAATTCTTTGTTTTTCTGCGCTCTTGCTTCATCTCTGGCATCTTCGATCAAGTCCATTTTCGTCCGCTCATTTCCGGGCTTCTCGTTGTTGCGCTGCAAAAAGTGCATTTTCCGCACCGCCTGCACAAGCTGCTGATAAGACAGCCTGTCTATCGTCTGCCCGGTGGCTTCGTTGTATAGAATCACCTGATTTTTCTCCTCCACATAGTATGGAGAAAAATCAGCAAAATCCAACTCCCCCAAAATTAGCTTCAAAGGGTTTTCCTGCATTTGGTGGATTTCTTCTTCGCTCATTTGAGCCAACTCCTGCGCATATTTAGCCGGTTCTTTCTGAATTTCTTCAAAAAGCCGTTTCTTGCTGGACAGCGCAGGGACGATCAGGCGGACAAATAACTCATAATCATCTATCTTCGTATAGTCCGTCTGGTAATAGTCCCATAGCTGCCACTTCATATCCGCAGGAGCAGCACAAAGCGTATTTATCGCATTCCAGTATCGCTGTTCACCAAATTCTTCAATTTTGCCAATTGTGGGCTGTGAAACTGTGATGCCGTTTGCGAGTTTAAAGTCGCCGCCCCGGTATAGCCGGAGCGGTTCAATGTTCAGGATATTCATTCTTCGCACAAACTATTGTTCAGGTCAAGCGTTTCAAATATCAACTGCCGATATACATAATCCGTATAAGTACAGCCCTCAATGTTCTGGATAAGGTCGAGCTTTCCAAGCCCAAGGTCGGTCCTGCCGTTCAGGCGATCGTCTATCAGCATGGATAGATAATCGTTGCGGTTCACCCGAATCTTCGGGATGTTCTCAACGATCATATGCCGCCAGTGTGATACTATCCATATTTCTACGCGCGGATGAACATAGGTTTTATCGTTGAACCCACGGCTATAGGGTATCTGAATTTGCAGTGTCAGGAACGTGTCTGTGCGTGTGATCGTCTCCGGAATAAAGTGATAATCAAAGATATTGCGCCCGATCAGCTTCTCCGGTTCGTCCGGGCTGACCTCGCTTGCATCAATACCCAGGATTATTTCTCTGTCCTTTATCAGATCGCGAATAATGCGGTTTTTCGCACGTTCAATAATCAAGCTGTTTGCCATGCTGCACCTCACAAAAGCGATTCAATGCGTATCAGCAAAGAAGCCTCATACTGCCCGTCAAGGCTATTGACCACCAGCTTAAAGCTTTCGTCAATCAGCTCGTCATTATCCACACTCAACCACACCAGCGCGCCGTCTGTCTGCATTGTGATTTTGTCGGCGAAATCACAGACAGCTGACCACTCACAGGGCATATCCTCTATCAGATCACCATCCGCATTGTAGAAATGCGCCGTATACAACTTTGCATCGCCGCCGGATTTCAATACAGTGGTCTCATAAGCGATTCTGCACCTCGATACAACAGTCTGCTTTTCGATGTTCTCACCGAGAGATTCCGGCGATACATAGTCGCAAATACCAAGCTCTGCATTATCAGTTTGCGGATTGTATTCACTCTGAAAAACCGTAACACGAACAATGCCCTTGCCGTCATAATTTTCAGAGGTCGTATCATTCTGCGTAACAATATAACAGGACGGATTTTCTGCATTTTTATCCAGCATAAACCGCTGCGGCGTGTCTAACTTCACCGTGTTTTCATCACATGGGAGTTTGATAAGGTGCTGTGCGCTTCCAAGTGTAAATAACCGCCCGGTTGTTTCTCCGCTGTTATACTGTGTACTATTGATCTCATAGCACGGATATTCCAGAATCTCACCGGTTTCCCTCTTCTGCCATCTCAAAATCCAGTTGCAAAGAGTGAACCGCCCCTCCCAATGTACCGCATTCAGATTCCGACTTTCTGTACACAAAAGGTATTCACCGGAGGTTTTATTGAGTACAATATCGCCGACTTTTATTTGGGTGTGATACGGAGATTGAAATTTCCATGTTGTGCCCTGCGCCGCAGAATGTGTACGCTCATAAAACCGGATGGGCAGCCACTCTTCCGGGTCTGTGTAATCTGTCTTTCCAAGCACCCACTTATATACATTTGGCGTGTAACTTGAATCGTCATAAAACACCTCATGCAAAAGCATACGGCTATTAAGGATATTCTCCTCACGCTGGTTCTGCCCGGTAAGAGACATCTTCCATCTGAACTTTTCTAATCCGGTCATGTCACTGCCCCTTTCTCAGCCATTTCCAGCTATCCGTATATTCTTTTGCGCCCGCCCACGCATAGCGTGCCAGCAGGCTTTCATTTTCCCACACATAACGCTCACGCATGGCAAGTAGCTTGTCAAGCATATTTGCGGGTGAATACGAGTTGAAATCTTTGCTGCTCAGGCTCGCCTTTAGCAGCGTTGGCGTGCGAAGATACACAGAATCAATGTATTCAAGCAGCATATAATTAGACAGAATCTCTATCTCTGTATCATCAAGATCAGCCGCAAACTGCCCGGCTTCATCGTCCCGGTCACTCAGGTTTTTCCTGCATACATGAAATCTTGAAATAGCAGGCAGGAGAAAGTCGTGCAAGTATGCCCGACACTCCTCCTCCGTCATAACCGGAATTTCATAACTGCGGAATTTCGGCAGCAGATTTTCGTAAAGTGCTTTATATGCCGTCATATCCGCCACCACCTTACAGATTCCCTATAAGAGACAGCCCAAGTTCTCTTTCGATTTTCCGGATTGCGTAAATATCCGTCAGCTCCCCACTGCTGATAAGCCGCCGGATATTCCCATTCACAACGCCACGGAGGTCTGCATCTAATGTCAGAATTTCCCGGATGGTGTTGTCAATCCTATTGGGTGCATACGCAGAAGCAGAAAAATACTTTTCTGCTGTTTTGTAAATCGTGTCAAGGCGAAACTCCTTCGCTACCCTCTCGTCAAGGGGTTTTAAAATCATGCTGCGCAGATAGCCCTTGTGACTGCGCCACATATCTTTGAGTTCACCGAACGTCATGCGCTCTATGTCGCCTGCATTCTGCCAGCTATAGAAATCGCCGGAGCGGTCGCCCTTATATGACACGTTCGGGAGATTGGAAACAACCTGTATCTCGTCCTGTTCGGTCAGTGCCGCAGTTTTCTCACTCCCTGCCTGCTGCACAGTGGTTTTAGTTTTCGTTGGCATTCGTTCCGCCTTTCTCGTCTTACTGAAGAGTTACGACACCGAAATATTCACTTGCTTCCAGACCCACACCGAAGCAAGTCTGCACCTGCAGCCCGACGGTTGCATCGGCTGCAATTGTGCCGGTAGTATCCTCGATCGTGCGTGTATCCCCGATGTATTCGAGCTTGACAGGCTTTACGTCACCGCCCAGAATGAACAGCTTGTTATTCGGGAGCTTCGTTGTAAATGTGCCGGGTACAAGCACCTGCGGGATTACAAAGAGCTTGCATCCTTCCCACACGCCGATAGAACCGGTTGCAGCTTTAGCTTCCTTCTGCGAATCCGCAAACGCATTCGCGGGGATCATTCCGGTAAGCTTGCGAAGAGAAGAGCGTGTGCCAGCGATTACGATATCGTTGTAACCGCCTGCTGCCTGCACGAGGTCTACCACATTGCCGACACCCTCTTCGGAGTTCGCGTTTGCGGTAAATGCAGGGTCTACGACACTTTCAAGCGTTGTGAAAATCGTATAGATTCTGTCCTGAATAAACTTGTTGGTGCTCTTGTACACCCGGTCTGTCATCTTCGTCAGGTCGGTTAAACTAAGCAGGAATCTTTCAAATTCCTCATACACATGGACATATGCCCACTCGTGCGGGAGCGTATATGCCGTGCCGATAGGCATCTTCTGGCGGTTTGTATCCCAGTGATTGCCCGCAAAAGAAGCAACCTCCAGATACCCACCGTTAGAATAAAACTGTGATGTGTCGCCAAACGCACGGTTCTTGACCTCAACGAACTCGTTGATGAACGGTGTGTTCAGCACGTCATCGGCAATCGCAGTTGTAACGATTTCCTCTACCAGCTCATAAACGTCAAGCTTGTTTCTGCGCCATGCCTGGAACAGTGTCAGCCCACCAAGCAGCTCCTCGTTAAACGTGTTGCGCAGCTTGTTTTCCAGATCAGCCTTAGTAACGCCGCCGCTTACCTCTGCTTCATCTCTTGCGAGATCGAGTGCGAGAGAAAACGTCTTTTTCATTTCGTCAGAAAAACGTGTCTTTCTCATTATTCCCGTCCCCCTCTCTTATACCTTCGTGATCTTAATCGTGTACAGTGTGGTCGGTGTGCTACCCGCTACGGTGGTCAGTCCGATGCCAGACTTGCGCTTGCGGATAACATAGCCTTCAACCAGAGCTGAATCAGAAGAGCTTGCAGCCGCTACGAACTTGCCGGTCGTGCTGTTCACTGTCACATACTTTCCAACGTCCATTGTTGCCTGTGTAGCAGAAGTTACCCCGTCAATGGAAATTGCGAACTCGTCCAGCGGTGCAAGCTCAAACGCACGGAACACCGTTCCAGCCGGAATGATGTACTTGCTCTCACTGTGCGCACCGAGATCCGCTCTCTCCGGGTCGTATGCCGGGTTATTGGCGATCACATGAACCGCACCGGACTTAGTGCCAGGTGTGAAATTATATACATGTGTATCGCTCTGCGAAGTGCTTGTCACTTCAATATAACCGACTGTGCCGTTTTCGATATTGCTTTCTGCTACAACATCGTAAATCCGGTACTTAGACCACTTAGGCGCAGCCATATTTGTACTTTCAAATACCGTATAAGCCATACTTTCACTCTCTTTCTTAATGATTTACAGGGATTTCCCCATATTTCGGCAGATATACTGTTCCGCTCTCGTGCTGGGCATCATCATTCATCCCCGCAGACAGCCGCCCTGCCGACTTGCTGGTCTGTGCAAGACTTGCGCGGGCATACAGAAGCGCACACTTCGTTTCTACATCAGAAACGCTCATATCCGCCATGCTTTCCTTCATTGCCACATATTCTTCATTCCCCGCAAGCGCATAGGAATACTTTGAATATTCGGCTTCTTTCAGGTCGGCTTCCTCTGCAGCTTTCAGCTCTGCAAGCTCCTCTGCCTTGCTTGCCAGTTCATCGTTCAACTGCTCGACCTTTGCCGTAAGCTCGGCTTCAGACTGCACAGCCGCCGCAGTCTTTTCAAGTAGCGCATTCACTACATCTTCATACGCATCGCTCAGGAAAACTTCATCCTCGGCAACCTGCCCGAAGTCAATGCTACTTTCCTCTGTCAGCGGCGCACTGCACAGTGAAAAGCTGTCAGAAATGTCAAACATATAAACCTTATTCGCTTCTGTATCCACATCAGCAAAAATATAAGGCGGTACTTCTGCCCCGTCCGGCTTATATGCCTTGACCTGTTCAGCGAGCTTTTCCCTCAGCTCCTCAATTGTCATACTGTTCTCACTTCCTTTCACATAATTCAGATATTCTGCACGGCATTTAGCCCACACAGAATCCCAGAATTTATCCGCAGAAAAATTCAAGCGGATATTTGCACCTTCCATTGCCGGGTAGTAATCACGACCCAGAATGCAAGCGGCACGAAACGAAAAGTGCGTAAAATGGAACAGTCCATTTTCGTCCTCTTCGCCCTCATAGTCTCCGACATCGAAGTCCACGAGTTCTATGCTTTCGGCTTTTTCACCGTCCCGCTCCATAATTCTCTTTGCGCATTTAAACTGATTCCAAAGAATGCCGTCTACGCAGAGATATTCTCTTTCAACGCCGTTCTTATCCGTATGCTTTTCAAACCGTGCGTTATTATGCGCCCGGTCAGGGATTACGCCATAGGCAGAACCCAGATATTCTCCGTTCTCAAAATCTTCTTCATGCCCGGCAAAATCCAAATCTCCCATACTGTTTATCCGGATATACCCGACAATCGGGATATTATCAAGTGACGGTATCGCCGCCTCGATCACGCTTTTTTCAAAAACCGTGCCATTGTAGTTCTCCCCAATGTGCATCAGCCACAAAGTCACTTCGGTAAATCGACCGTCCTGTTTCTTTACTGTATATCTTGTCTGGAATCGCATTTATTCACCGCCTATCTATCCATATTTGCATCACTGTCTCTGGTTGCTTCGCCAGATTCACTAAGCGTTTCGCCCAGTTCCTCCGCTGTCGGTCTACCCGGATCCGCCGTATTGTATGTTGACTGTAGCGGCTTAAATTTATTGTAATAATCAAAAATCTCATGGGTCTTATATGCGCCGACTACCTGATTCGGGGTCATGCCCAGACTTGCGAGCCATCTGTCAACCACGGGCGCACCTAATGTTGCTGCTTCCCGGTAACGCTTTGCCACATTATCCCTGTTGAAAATCGTGCAGTCGAGCAGATAATATTGAAACTCAATATTCGAGTTTGAAAATCTGCGCAGCTTAATGAACCTGTTCACCCAACGTTCAAACTGCCGGTATACCGCATAGACAAACCCCGCATTATTCTCAACCGACAGTGTGACTGCCGTTCCAGAGGAAGAACCGTTAAACAGCTCTTTTGTAACGCCAGCACTGCTGTACACCTGATTTGTTGCGCCGTCCACATCAGCATCTGCGTTCCCATTTGCTTCAAACTCAATCTCCTTCGCATCACCGCCCACGGTGTAAAGAAGCCCTATATCATCGCTGAGTGAGCTTTGATTGATTTCGGCAAACAGCCCTAATGCTGTCGGGGTCAGCAGCGGCTTGTCCACTGTTTTTTCGTCAATCGGTACTTTCTGCGCAATTGCCTTGTAATTTCCTGTCCGCGCGTTTTGCAGCTTCAGCTTTTTGAACACGTCCAGATCAGCAAGATCACGCAGCAGCCCGATCAGCATCGGGAACGGATAAATCCACTGTTCATTCAGCTTAATGCAAACCTGCTTATCTGATGGCGGATAATACCAACGGGAAGCGCCCGGCTGCTGCTCGGCATATGCGCTAAATGCCTTTTGCACATATGCCGGATAAGCAGCAATATTACTGCCCTTGATTGCATTCAAGTCAATGATGAAATTATACAACCCATCTTCGACTTCGTATAATCTGCATACCCGAAAAGGTATCTCATGGATGAAAAAGTCGGACGTGTTTTCAAACACCAAGCCACAAAATACATCTCTGTATGGGAGCTTGCGCATGATCTTTGAAAATTCGTGTGCAAGGTGCATCTTTTCAAGTCTCTGGCACACCGTGAAATATTTAGCTTTAATCGCTTCTCCGGTCAGCTTCTCTGCCGTGTGCGTGATCGTCACGCCCCACTCAAAAACCGCCATATTTGCGAACATCATATTCAGGCGGTAATAATATGTGCTTATGTGCATTAACGTTTCAGAAACTGCAAGCAAAATTTGCCATTTTTCCTGTGGGAACTCGATTGCCTGAAAAATTTCTTTCAGCCTGTACTTTCCAAAATATACATCATCTGTTGCGAAGCGCAGATGCGGGAGCATATCATTCAGAATCAGCTTTGACCATCGGTTCATGTCTATGCCCTTGCCGTCTTTAAGCATCTGAATAAAATCACCCTCGGCACGCTTATATTCCGTCTCTGCCGACATATTTCACCGCCTTTCAATAAATTTTCGGTTTTCTCGTCAACCGGCTCATTTGCTTCACATATTCGGATATATCAAATCCGCTTCCCGCCACTCGTATTGCTTCACGCTCTATTTCACATTGCACCCAGTAATTGTATGCAAGCGCACTATAGCGGTCTTTTCGCATACCAGACTTTTCAAATACGCGGATATTTGTCCCCTTCGTCTCATATTGCAGATTGACCAACTCGTACATAAGAAGTGTGGTCTGCACATATGGCATTTTATACGCAAGCTGTTCATGAACAGGCATCTTTTCATACCCCGGCAATATGCTTTTCAAGCACTCCTCGACTTCATACTCATTTACAAGAAGCCGCATTTTCCCTTGTTTCAGCCCACTGCGGAGCAATACGCTGATGTCGTTGTTGAACCTGTCGCTTGCCTTAACCGACCAGATCACCGGTTCTGCATAAGGTACGCTGCACCTTGCCGCCATTTCCCGGTTATTGCAACAGGTAAGCGCAGGGTATAAATACCCCGTGTCCGGGTCTGACATATCCTGTATAAGCAAATCGTATACACCAAGCCCGACACCGGCACAGTCAATCACAAGATCGGTACAGTGGAATTTATTATATAGCCGCCGGACGATCAACGCAAGCTCATTAACTTTCAACCCCTCATAATTTTCAAGATACACAATGCGCCCGGTATAGCCGCCATTTTCCTTCCGCGCAAAGTTAATCATTACCGAGCTGGCATCGTTATTGTGCTTTGTAGAAGCCATAAGAGCTATATCCACAGACAAAATGCGCCGTTCGCCCTCCGCAAGCTCCGGTATTTTCTTGTCTGGATAAACTGCCGATTTTATGCGCCTGTTGCGCTCAATATCGCTCAGATTAAAGAATGCGCCCTGCGCATCGTTCAGGGGCAGCGTTCCCATTTCAAGTGAGAACTTCGTTTCATCAAAGTCAAGCTCTGACATTTCATCTTCAATATCTGAACGCTTTTTAAGTCCTTCCTTTACCGCAAGCTGATACGGCAGGGCACATACAAAATAATTGCCCCGGAGAATCATATTCGCAAAATACGCTTTTGTCTTTGTAAACGACCAATGGCTGGCAAGCCACGCAGAGGAAGCGTACATCTCGATATTCGATTCAAGATACTTGTCGCTCTGCCGTGCGTACTCAGGCTTATCCAGATAGCCGGGATGCCTGCTGTTTCCAAGCAACCGCTTCATAACCAAATCCAGAACGTCCTTATTCACCATTCTGAACTCGTCCACGATCAGCACGTTCGCACGCATACCGCGGGCGTTTTCACTTGCCGTTGCAACACGTATCCATGAACCGTTATGGAATGTGATTTCTGCCGCATTAACGCCAATTTTACATGAGCTGATTTCCCGACGAAGGTTCTCGCTGCCTATGCCGAACATCTGCATGAGTTCCTTCTCAATCTTTTCAAGAACTTCTGTTCCCTGCTTGCGCGTGGGTCCGACAATAACGATCTTGCTTCCCGGATACAAAATACAGCGTATCACACAGAACAATGCCAGCAGGAACGTTTTGCCGATAGACCGTGCGCCCCAGAAAATAACGTGCTGATTATGGCACATCTCATACAGCATGACGGACTGAAACCATTTCAGGGAAACCCCAAGATATTCCTTTGCAAGCCTGTGGGGATTTTCCCTGTAATATGCGCCCCATTTCGCCACACTGTGCAGGCGGGAGCTACTGCTGCTCATTCAAATCTTCTCTTTCGAGAACATTGCGCATCATAGCATCAAACAAGGCTTCTGTGTCCTCACCGTCTGCATAATCCGGCTTGTGAACAGAATACTTGTCCATGTATCGGTCGTACACAGCGGACTGCGCATTTTGTATATTCAGGAATTTTGCCATATGCCCACGATAGAACACATCCATATTTAACCCGATGTGGTCTACATCTCTGAACTCCTCTGCAATTTCCGGGAGAGGTTCTTCACGTTCCCATTTTTCCAGCAAAACCCCGAAGCTCTGACTTTCGCCTAATGTGTCCTGCGCATTCTGCCTCGGCTGCAAATTCATATTGTCAAGCAGCTTTTGCATAGTCGTAACAAGCCCAGTCACGTCCTGCCCTGATAGTCTGCCCTTGTAGATTTCAAGCTGGAGGAAACAAATTTGCTTGAAGTTTTCTTCCTGCGTTTTTGTCTTGCACTCGTGCCTGTCCGTCCAGTCCTTGTACTGCTCAGACAGAAACGCATAGTCCTCATCTGCAAAACCGTAGCCAAAGAACTTTTTCAGCTCCGGTGTAGTTGCATCTGCCACCGTGCGTTCTGGCATTCCGGCTCTGTTCCCCTCAATGAACGCGTCAATGTAAGACAGCCCCCGGCATAAATGCCGCTCGATCAGTTTCAGATACTGAGCAATTGTACCCTCTGGTGTCGAAAATCCGTCTTTCCCTTTTGCTGCTTTCAACGCCGCCGCATAGTATTCGCTCTTGTAATACATATCCAGCACAGCACAAAGATATCTGGTCGCTTCCTTGCCGGGGTCGTCCATATAGCTGAAATCGTTGCAGGCTTTCTTGAACATAACGGTTATACAATCTCTACATACCGGGATTCTGCCAATGGCGGCATAAGTCGGTGAAGCCGTCTTAACGAACATTCTGTCGCTTTTTTCCTTCCCACAACATACGCACACCGACACCGGCGGGCGTTTTATTTGCCCGGTCTTTATCTGCCTGTCCATCTCAGAACCCCCTTTAAATCGCTTCTAAGCCCCTTTGCCATTCAAACGTCATGTTACGGTTTCAGCTCGACACAGAGCACATTACTCCAGATGCCCTGCCGCTTATGAGAGCGAATGAATTAAAGCACGTTCACGGCCACTAAGCGGGAACCTCGCCGCCTTCTCACGTTCCGCCTTCTCACGTTCCGCCTTCTCACGTTCCGCCTTCTCACGTTCCGCCTTCTCACGTTCCGCCTTCTCACGTTCCGCCTTCTCACGTTCCGCTGTCAGGCGTTCAGAAATCAGCCAGCCGCATCCGAAAACTGTTTTTTTCATCGGGCGCTGTGCATCCAGTGCGGAAACCCTGACAGATTCGGAACGGGGGATCACGAATTCAATGCCATAACGGGCATAGGAGTAAATTGCGGCGGCTGTTACAAGCTCCAGAGGGTAGGCATATTTTGGAAGTTGCTTTTTATCCTGTGCCCGTGTCGCATTGTTGGCAGCCGTGACGGCATCATACAGCGCCGGAACTGTCCGGCTTCTGATTTCAGATGGATCAAGATTTGTTACAAAGCTCGTGGGGATGACAGCACCGTTTTCGTACACGATATCTGCGCCGGTCGGAAATACCGTGCAAAAATCCGCATACCTCACAAGCCCGGAGAGGGTCGGCGCAAACAGCAGAAAGCGTATGCCGTTTTCAACGTAGAAACGAATGATCTTTGATAAAATTGAAAACGGCGGATTATCCACAACAATTTTTTCAGTATAATCCTGACTTTCGTAATCTCCGCCCGGATAGAATGGGCGCACAAAGTCAGCACGGTCAAGCCCGTATTCCTGCGCTGTCCAGTCTGCGACAGCATCGTAGACAAGCGGCGGCGTGTAGCAGTCATCTGTTGTTTTCTTTGGCTTAAATTTTTCAACAAAGCCCTCGTAATCCTCAAATTTTTCTTTGTTCTGGCTTGTTGCTGCCATGGAGTCACCTCTTTTTTGGTATAAGCTATGCCGGGTATTTAAAACGCTCTCAGGGTTTGCACAGCCGCTTTCTGAACGTGTCTGTGACCCGAAATGAAATTTTCATTTGCTCTGGCTTCTCAAAGGGCTTGCCATTAAATGCGCAGACCCCATTTTCTGCCTTCTGATAGCACATCTCAATGTAAAGCCCCGGTGCAATTCTCATTTCGACATCTGCACCGCCTTTAAGTCCGGCTTGTGCCAGCTCGCATATTACGTTCCCAAGCTCTTCGAGTGCGCCGAAACAATTCATGCGCCGCTCAATCTGAGCCGCCGTATATTTAAATTTTACTCTGTTTTTCATATTCTTTCCCCAATGTGAAAAATTCAAAATTCAAAAAATCACGCATTTTCGGACTTTGCTATTTTTACTAAATGAAATATTCCCCAGTTTTCAGCCGATTCGTTGCTTACTTTTAGGCGCACAATCCGGGCAAATTCCGTCCGTGCGCCGAAGCCCCGTCAAGTACCATTGTCCGCACTCCCGGCACTGCTTTGAAAACTTCCGCTTTATCCCCTCGTCTTTCAGAATCCGTGTGATTTTCTTGTAGTTCCTCTGCAAATTCAGCAGGATATACCCACCATAACAGAACCACAGCAAATCCTTGTTGACATTCTCCCCCTCCTCTGTGTACAGATACCTGGTCAATATATCAGCCACTTTCACTTCATCCGGCTCTTCACGTAGCATTTCCCGGCGCATCATTGTTCCTACATGCATATATTTGATTTCTTCCACCAACGCACTGTCCGCACTCTGCGCAGGCTTGACCGTCACTTCACATTCTGTCTGCGTTGCGTACTCCAAAAACCGCCGCGTATATTTTCTGTATATCCCGATCAGAATACGCCCACTGACTGTAAAATCATCTTCTGTCGGCTTTTTCACCATCAGCCGCCAGTCCGGCTTGTTCAGCCCTGCTTTGCGTGTGTTGACCCTAACATTGGTTATAGCTGCGCAAATGCGGTTCATTGTTGAGCGGTTCGCCTCGTTTGTCTTGTCGCTTTCCTTATCCTTGGCAAATCTGAAAAAATACGGCAGCTTCCCAGAGGTGTAAAATGAGATCAATTCCTTTGCCCCTTCCGGTCTTTCAGGCATATAGAGTGTCTTTGCACTGTCTATGCTCCAGTTGCTCTCTGCCACCAACAGTTTGATCGCCTTTAACCCGCCTGCATCATCACCGCCGAAAAAATATGAGCTATTCCAGATTTTCGTGATTGCGTTGCTGTACATGCCGATTTTCCCGGACGTGAACGCCTTTATTAACCCATCGTATAAACTGTCACTGTTCAATTCAACTGCCGCTGCTTTTCGCATATCGTAATACAGCGGCGCAATTCCCTTCACGTTCCTCTGTGCAATTTCAATTACCGCTTCGTCCGCTACAACAAGTGACTGGTCGCCGTCCACATCAAACATCAGGACTTTACTTATCAGATCATGGCAGCTTGTATACAGTGCCTGTGTCTTAAACCATTCAATATCCCGCTCTGCCGCCACGTTCTCACGAATGCAATGCTCCCTGTAGAGATGCGGTGATCGCAGGCAATCCAACTTCTTCGCCGCAGGATATACCCGGCAATATACCTCCCCATTTTTCAGCAGTCCAACCGGGTCGCTCTTCCCACAAAACCAATGTTCACAGGCAGCATATAAATCAGGCAGGATAAACGTGTATTTCCCATACACCTCCAGCTTTCCGGCACGATACCGCCGAATCAGACTGTTCTTCGCTTCACGCAGCTTTTTCTTTGCGTATGGGTCGTTAATCAGGTCAGGATATATCGCTATAGCTTTCTGGAATGCCGTTCTGTGCGTATCGTCCGGTGTAACCCCCAACACGTTAAGCATCCCGTCTACGCTCTCGCACATATTCCGCAGCCGCCGGTTAGACCGTTCCGCTAATCTCAGCACTTCAAAATCCGTCACATCGGTCAACGTCTGGAGCATCTGATAATTGATCTTCGCCGTATGCTTTTTTTCTTCTTCCTCGTTGCAATACCCGGCTTCACACTGATACCGCCTGAACATTGTCTTGTACTCGTCCCAGTTCCGGTAATACTTCCACATCTTCATTTGTGACTTTGTGAAAATCACCTGTATATTTTCGAGCTTCAGATCATGCATATCCCCCCATATATCCTTGACCTTCCATGTGCCGAAATTCACCTCTATGAATTTCATAAAATCGAATACACCCAGCAATCCCTTTATCCACGGCGCACGAATCATCTTGTTTTTCTGCACAGCGCCGAACGCAAACGGCAGAATCATCCCACAGCCGTCCGTGTGCGGCACGCTTACAGCCCCGTGCCGCCGGGTCACTTCGTATGTCTGCTCGCTGATATAATCATAATCCCCGATCACATGCGTTTCAAAATCGTCAATCACGATGCACCGGTTTATATCAAACCCGTTCCACACGTCCGTTGCCGAGTTCGTCAACGCCAGATATGCCAAAAATTTATTTGAATTACACCCACCAAGCTCATTGATCCGCTCTACAGTCAGTCCGCACATCAATGTCTTTTCATGCGCCCTGAATACGCTCTCCCGGATAAATACCGCCTTCTTCTGCCGTATCTGCCCCGCAGACGATGTGTAATACACATACCGCTCCCCCAGGAACTCAAACCCCATGTGCATCAGATCATACAGAATATCAAAATAATACACCTGCACGACTATGAAGTCCCGGCACACCTCGCTGTTCATGTTCTCCATGGTCGGTGCATGAATCGTCCGGGTCAGGAATGATTCAAACACAGAAATAACCTTTTTCGGCTTTTCAACGATCTTCGGGTCTAATACACGGTACGTCCCACGTTTATTCGCCAGCTTTTCCAGCAGGCGTTTTTTCAGCCTTTCAATTTTCGCCGTTTTATTTCCCACGTTTTCTGTCAGCTCTCTGCGCTCTGCACGGAGCTTCATCATCCGCTCATGCAACCGCCGTTCATTCCCAGAATAAAAATCACCTGTGTCAACGCCGTATATCAGCACTTGCCGGTTCATACCTTCCAGCCCCTCCTTTTTGCCTGCCAATATGCCCATCCGGGTTTATACCCGTTCTTCTTAGCAAACGCCATAAGCTCTTTCATCGTCCGGCAATCCTCAGCAGTTTTTAACCGGCTCTGAATCTTCACCAGCTCGGCTTCCTTTTTCTCCTCCAGAATTTCACGTTCTGTTTTCGGGTATACATACCCACACCCCGGACACACCGGACTGCTCCTGTGCGCGAAGAAACATTCCGGGCACTGCCGCACAGCCAGCATATTTTTCTTACTCTGCCGTTTTCGCCCCTCTAACGTCCACTCGTGCGGCTCGTCCGGCAGCCCGTGCCGGAACACGTTCCCAACGTGGTCGATAATAACCGCCCGCTTACCAGCTTTAAACCGCATACACCGCATACTCTGCTGTGTGTGCAGAACCAACGAGTGTGTCGGCCTCAGCAGAATACTACACCCGCAGTCCGGCACATCGAATCCCTCAGAAATCAAATCCACATTACACAGCACCCGTATTTCACCGCACCGAAACCGTTCAATCGCTGCCGCACGTTCTGCCGCCCCGGTCGTTCCGTCTATGTGCGCCGCTGGGATTCCTGCCGCCGTAAACGCTCCTGCTGTCTGCTGACTGTGCGCCACCGTAGCACAATAGCATATCGCCTGTTTCCCTGCCGCCAGCTTCTCATAGTGCCGGATCACATCGCCATAGATCGCCGCCGTACTTAACACCTGTGCCGCCTGCGCCGTATCAAACTCGCCATTCGACCGCCGCCGCAGCTTATCCGTGTCGATCAGCCTCGGCGCATAATAATCAAAATCAGCCAGACACCCCCGATCAATCAGCTCGCGAACGCTCGGTCCGATCACCAGCTCGTCAAACACCGCCCCCAGACCGCCGCCGTGTAATCTCGTAGGCGTAGCGCTCAACCCAACACGGTATGCATCCGGAAACGCCCTGTAAATCTTCCTGTAGCTCTCTGCCGGGCTGTGCTGACACTCGTCCGTCATAATCAGCGTGGGCGGCTCAATCTCTTCTATGTGCCGACTTACGCTCTGCACCATACATATATCCGCCAGTCCCATATCCGCACCGCCAGCAGCAAACGACCGTTCTATCTGTTCGCACAGCTCCCGCCGATGAACCAGAAACAACACCCGCCCTCTCCGTTCCGTTGTCCGCCTTGCCATCTCCGCAGCGATCACCGACTTCCCACCCCCGCACGGCACAACCACACAGGGCGCACGATGCCCAGTCCGCCATGATTTCCTCACCCCCTCTATCATTGCCTCCTGATAGTCCCTCAACGTGTACATTTCGCTCACCTCAGATTACAAAACGGTTACAAAAACGGTTACAAACTGGTTACAAAACCCCCGATCAGGGACGTTTCAGGAGGTGTTACACCTAAGTGTTACACTTCGAGGTGTAACAGAAAAAATAACGCATTTTCCATACAAAACGGTCACTTTTGGGGTGTTACACTTTGCCCCCCACAATAATATATATATATTTAGAAATATACTGTTTTTCTACTGACCATTGGTCAGTTTATTTTTTCGCCCTCGCGCGCGTATATAGTAGTGCGCGGAGTGTAACAAGTGTAACAAGTGTAACAAGCCCGAAAATGCGATAAAAAAACGTTACACTTTATGTTACACTTTTAAAAAAATAAGTGTAACATATTGTTCAGCACTGAACAATCTCCGTTTAAACGCTTAATAATACTATATCCTTATTGATAATTAGTATCATTATATCACCTTTATATGCTATAGTAAATGTTGCTTGAATATGGACAATAAAAAAATCCCCCCGGTTTGTGGGGGAAGTAGGTATTGAAATGTTCACAGATAATTAGCAAAAATAAGTGTAAAATAGCCCCGGTCTTAAAAAATGCTAAAAAATGTAAAAAAGTAGCATTTTAACCTTCCGGCTGGTTATATTTAGAGTTGGGTGTAATGTCAAGTATAATCACTTGACATTTTTGTCACCTTTTTATCACCAAATTTAAACGCATACACGCATATTAAACAAACATAATAATATACTTTTATACAAAATGCACAATCAGCACTTAACCACGAAATCACAAAGCAATGATAAAAGAGTATGAAAATTACGTAGCAACGAAAACCACCGCTGCCGGTGCCGATGCTGATCGTCCAGAGGTCGCCCGGTGCAGCTCCTGCCGATGCTGATCGTCCAGAGGTCGCCCGGTGCAGCTCCTGCCGATGCTGATCGTCCAGAGGTCGCCCGGTGCAGCTCCTGCCGATGCTGATCGTCCAGAGGTCGCCCGGTGCAGCTCCTGCCGAT
>Ga0326513_10000495_pt1 | contig 33371 bp, 50 predicted proteins | sample 2_2465_0518_D_FD_203654 | JGI IMG/M metagenome (GOLD analysis project Ga0326513, IMG submission 203654) | Bovine rumen microbial communities from UC Davis, California, United States - 2_2465_0518 | ecosystem: Host-associated > Mammals > Digestive system > Stomach > Rumen | place: USA...
TTACATATCATAGTATGAAAGCATCAAATTTAATGATTGATTTGGAAAAATTTATATATAATGATTCAGTATCAGATATTCTTAAAGATAGAACAAAATTATTATATTTAAAGAATAGACATAATCAAATCGTTAAAGGAATCTGGTGTATAATATTATTGATAGCACTTATTTTAAATAGTTTATGCTAAGAAGGTGGTAAATAATGCTTCCTGATAAATTTGAAAGGTGTTATGAAGAAGGAAAAATAATAGGCTTTGTTCAACCTACAGGTAAAGTCAATATATTTGGAGAAAAAACTTATAAAAAATGCCCTGGTGAAAATCCTTCGCCTGGTATAATTGATAGTATGTGTCTGAAATGTAGATTTTTAGACCGAAAAAAGAACAGGAGGAAATGGTGATGGGATATTTTTTAGATCCTTCATTAAACGAAGAGCCTTGTATGAATTGTACCCATTTTGAGGTTGGAATGCATGAAGAAGGCATGTTTGGAAATACAGATTTGTTGTTTGTTGAACATGAAATTTATTGTCAAAACCAAGATTTATGTAAAAAATTAAAAGAACATATTAGAAAGGAACTTGAAAATGAAAATAAAAAATCCATTCAAAAAGAAAGCCCCGACGAATGATTATATTTTAACATTCGTTAAGCGCGAGAAAAAGAAAAATATGCTTTGTAAAGAGGAGAGAGAAAAAGTACTTCTTTATGGATTAACAGAGGAGGAGTACGTTACCATATTAAAGCTGCTGCGTCTTTTAGAATTGAAATCGGGTAATAATTGTATTCTTGTTCCTAATTCGTTAAGCATAAGAGTTATTGGAGATACACTCGAAATTGACAAAAAATCCAAAAAGATTCTTGGAGACAAAATCAAATACATGTTTCCGATAAATTCGAAAAAATAACATGGGTTATAATAGAAAGGAGGTTATTTCTTATGAAAAACATAGTTACAGGTTTAATACTAACCGCTGGATTAATTTCCGGATCGATACTCGTTGGAGGCGGTTTTACCGTAGGCAAAAAGATAGTTGATGCCTGGGATGAAAACCGAATAGAGTGTAAGAAATGGAAAGAATTAGCGAAGTTAGCTAAAGAAACCAAAGAGAAGATTAAGGAAACTTTAACCGAAGAAGAATTAGAAGAGATTGAGTCCTAACAAGGGCTCTTTCTTTTTATTTTTAAAAGAAAGGATGTTATATTATGAACATTAAACCATTAGTCAATACTATTGGCAAATCCTTGTCAAAAAACTCGCCTACCATATTAACTGGTTTGGGCGTAGCAGGCGTTATTGCAACAACTGTTTTAGCAGTTAAAGTGACTCCAAAAGCAAAGGATATTTTGGAAGATCACAAAAAACAACTTCTTAATGAGGAAGTTAATAGACTTTGTGACGAGCATGAGAAAAATGGAACAAGCAATGTTTCTATAGATGACCTCATCGACGAAGTAGAAACTAATGTTGGTAAAATTCCTAAAATGGATGTCATTAAATTAACTTGGAAGTGTTATTTGCCTGTAGCTATATCTGCGGCTGCAACTATTGCCTGTATCATAGGTTCTCATTCTATATCTTCTAGTCGTAACGCAGCCCTTGTTGGATTATATTCTTTAAGCGAGAAAGCTTTAAAAGAGTATAAGGATGAATTGCTTAAATTGGAAGATGGCAAAGAGAAATTGCAGGAAGTGCAGGAAAAAATAGCACAAAAACAAGTGGATGGTAAGTCCAAAGCTCGTCACGGAAAGAAAAAGAATTCCGAAGATTCTAAGGACGAAGTTCCTAAGACAGTCGAAGAAAAAGATATTCTTGTGACTGGAGCCGGAGATGATTTATGTATGGACTCCATCACTGGTAGGTTATTTACCGCCAGTAGAGAATATATTCGTGAATGTATTAATGATTTAAAAGAGGAAAGTCTGAGAAATGGTGGAACTCCTATATCTGTTAATGATGTGTTCTATAAATATGGATTACGCAGCATGAGAATGTGGGATTTCTTAGGATGGAATGAAGATAATCCTCTGGAAGTAGCATTCGCAAGTACATTAACTGATAAAGGTAGGCCTTGTTTGGTTATTAATTATGTAAACTTCCCGGAATATGATTTCGAGAGAGTAAATTAATTTAAAAAAGAAAGGAAATTATATTATGTATAATTATCAAGAAAACTATGTTGTAAGTTGTTTTAATAATAATCAGGGAGAGAGGTGTGTTTCTGTTAATCAGAGCGGCGATACAACAGAACACCTCGAACTTTGCCATAATGTTCTTACAGGAGAACTTGCTACAGCAGTCGAAAAACTATTATCCGGTAGAATTTTGCCTAATTTCAAAGGAAAATTAGGTGAAGAGTACCGCGATATTATTGTGAAAGCGAAAGAAAATGATATTTATAAAGCATTCTCACCTTTTTATTTTAATATGGAGATGGTTATTGACGATTCTGTAGATTTAGTTTTTAAATTTAAAAAACGTCCTAGTCATAGGAGCACATATGTATATTACGACAATAAGAAAACGTGTGTAACTGAAAATCAAGAAGAAAAAGAGAAATATGATAAACTTCCTGACGAGTTCCAGTTCTCATACCCTCTTTGGTCTGCTTTAGTTAATAACGAAGATATTGTCGCGAACGATGTAGCTAATTTATATTTAATGAGGCTTTATGATTATATTCAGGTGCCTTTGAACTGTCATAAAGTGCCGTGTAATGAATTTAAAGATTTTTAAGGAGGATAAAAAATGAAAAAGAAAATATTAATAGGAGTGGCTATTCTTGGCTGTATTGCGACTATATTAGTATCCGGAGCGAGTTGTAGTTCTTGCGAAAGAATGGGCAAAGATATAGGTAGTGATTTCAGCGGAGGACTTAATCGTGTTATAAATGTATATAATGCTGATGGAAAAATCATAAAAACATACAAGGGTAAGGTTGATATGGAATCAAATGACTCTGGAGTTGCCAAATTCGAGTTAAATGGTAAGCGTTATGTGTATTATAACTGTTTTGTAGAGGTGATTGAGCAATAAAAACAAAATAACCTCGTAAAAATAACATGGGGTATAATGAAACCTAAATATGAAAGGAGATTTAATTATGGGTTTTGCTGGAAAATTAGGAATTAAAGTATTAAAGAGCGTAGGATCGGTTGTTGTTGCAACCGCGGCAGGATGTGCTTTTGACAAAGCTTTTGGAGCTATAGTCAATAAGTTTGCACCCAAGCCTGAGGAGCAGACAGAGATGATTGACGTTGAAGCTACTGAAGTTCCTGTAACAGAAGCGGAAACCACAGAAATCGCTGAGACAGATGTGGAAAAGGTTGAAACTGAGGAGTCCTAACAAGGACTCTTCTTTTTTGCCTAGAAGGAGATGATTAAATGGCAGAAGATCCTAATTTAAACAAAAATGTAATAATTGACCCTTACACATTGCCGTCCAATAACAAAAAAACTAAAAAAATAGAAAAAGTTGTTGATGATGGCGGGGTTAAAGTAAAGAGGTCTCTTGGTAAAAAATTCTCGGAAACATTTTTAGCCGGAGATCTTAATTCTGTAAAAGAATATTTAATTATGGATATTCTTATTCCTACAATCCGAGACACAATGCTTGATATTTTACACGGCAGTTTAGATGTATTGTTTGGTAGTTCGCCTCGTAGAAGGTCCCGAGATAGCGGACGAAAGACTTATGTTAGCTATGATGGAATATCAAGGTCTTCGAGTAGACGAGAACGGGAACATAACCGCGAAGAACGTAGAAGTAGAAAGTCAGGATTCGATGCAGAGGATTATATTTTCGATAAAAAGACTGATGCAGAGCGTGTATTTAATAATATGGTTGATATTTTGGAAGAATACAACGCTGTAACAGTTACTGATTTTCTTGATTCTATAGGAAAAAGCACAGATTATACGTTGCAGAATTATGGATGGACTAATTTGGCTGAAGGAAAAGTTAAAAGAGTTCGCGATGGTTATATTTTAGACCTTCCTGATCCACATGTGTTAGAGAGGTGATGGCATGGGATATAAGTTTTGTAAAGAAGATAAGCATATTCATCAGCAATGTGATATTTGTGGACGACTGGATAAGGACGACCCTAAATATGCTGAGTATTGGCCAAATGATATATTTGGACTTTTGCATTTAACTGATGGGGTTGATACTCTACGCAACATATCATTATGCTCAAGATGTATGGATTATTTTAATCGTATCATAATGAATGCATATAATTTGGCATATCATCATTATCATCAAACAGGTGAAGAAATACCTATATCAAATGAAATAAAAACAATTTTGGAGGAGAATAAAAATGTTAAAAGCAGCAATGATTAAAGAAACAGCTAGATGCGCGGGGCTCGCATTGAAAAAACATAGTCCTGAGATACTGACGGGATTGGGTCTTGCCAGTCTCGTCTCAGCTACGGTCTTAGCATGCCGTAGCACATTAAAGTCGGGTGATATTTTGGATGAAACTAAAGCAGATCTCGATAATGTAAAGAAAGCAAAAATAGTAGTAGCAGAAGCTCTCGATTCTGGTGAAGAACTCGACGAGGAAAAGAAAGAGGATTACGAAGCATATTTAAAAGTGGGAGCAACAAAGGAAGTTGCCGGTATATATGGTAAAACCGCTCTTAAATTCGCAAAATTATATGCTCCGACAATCATTCTCACAGCAGTCGGTATAACTTCTATTCTCTGTGGTCATAATATTATGCGTAAGAGAAATCTCGCAATCACAGCAGCATATGCGGCGCTCGATCGTTCGTTTAATGAATATCGCAAGAGAGTCGCTGATAAGTATGGAGAGGACGAAGAGCGTAATATTAAGCATAACATTAAGACAGAGAGTATTAAAACTGAGATAACTGACGAGAAAGGTAAGAAAAAGACTGTCGAGAAAAAAGTGTCTACTGTAAATAGTCCAAGTATATATGCAAGATTCTTTGATGAGTCATGCTATGGATGGTCTAAATCTCCTGAGAGTAATTTGTTATTCTTAAGAGGAGTAGAGCAGGAATGGAATGATAAATTAGCAAGTAGACGAGATGGTATTGTATTCTTAAATGAGATATATAAGGATTTGGGAATTCCTATGTCTCAGGCAGGAGCTCTTGTTGGATGGGTATATGACCCGAATGAAGTGCATCAGATCGATTTCGGAATTTATACTGATGAAAATAATGAGCGCGTTAGAGATTTCGTAAATGGCTATGAACGCAGTATATTACTCGATTTTAATGTGGATGTCGTGTATGATAAATTGCAGGAAGACCGTCCTTTCGATTCTCCTGGAACAGGCAATTTTTGAAGAGATATAATTGATTATCCGGAATATTATTGTTATTTAGGAGAATAAATTATGGAATGGTTAATTACTGAACAGTGTGCTTGGTTTATATTTGGCGGACTTATAGGATACACGTTCATGTTTGTTATAGCATTGCTCGCGATTAGGAGACTGAAGAGAAATCATGAGCATGAGAAGTACGAACTTCGAAGCTTATTAAACGAAGAGCGGTGTCATAATAAACTGTTACAAAGCGAATTAATGTTGGCTAATTCTGAAGCCAAGTTAGCGGATCAAAAAGCTAGATATTGGGCGGATAAACTCGATCAAATACAAGAACGATATTGTTATGGTAAAGGTGATAATGAACTGATAATATCATGTGACGAATTTAACTGTGATGAGGAGTAAAAATGGGAAAAATAAAAAACTATATGAATGATAAGCAAAGAGAGAGGTGTGGTATATTTCAAAAGAAACGTTTTAAGGAGGAAAATCTCGCAAAAAATTGTGGGGATAAATTTAATCCAGAGTTTCTTCATTATACTTGTAAAGGGTCAGGATATTTAAGTTCTGATAAAAAGAAAATGCGCGGTGTAGTTAAGACGGACTACCATCCCGAATTTAATTATATTCGAGCGCACTGTATTAAATGTCCTTATTACAAGTATAGTTTAAATGGTACTGCATCGGAGAAAGGAGACTAAAAATGAAAAGCGTTGTTAAAAACCTGATATTTGCAGGGAGCGGATTAATTATAGGAGGTATAGGCGGTTTCTTAGGATGCCGTCTATATTCTAAAAAAATCTTAGTGCAGGAATATGACAAAGGTTTCTTAGATGGCCAGAATGATATTCTTGAGCAGCAGTATAATTCAGCATTGGGCGATGAAGAAGACGAAAGAAATATTAAACCCATGGGCTTCGATGATGAGGGCAAACATGAAGTAGTAGAGTTCATTGCCCCCGACAAATTAATAAATGAAATCAAAGAAGGGGTTAATGCTAAACCTTTTGATATTCATGTGGCTGAAGGTTTCAAAGCCGGTATAACCGAAACTGCTGATAAAATTACAAATATTTTCGATGAGGCGAAAAAAAATATGAAAAATTACAAAAACTTAACCGTAGATGAGAAGGCTGAGTTGGAACATCCTGAAGATGAACCTGGTGTTAAGGATATAGAAATAATAACCGAAGAGGATTTCCATGAGACAGCCTTACATCACGGAAAAGAATATTTAATTTATTATGATGAGGATGACGTCCTTACAGATGATGATGGATATCCTATACCCGATATTGAAGACAGTGTAGGAGATTCGTGTAGTCGATTCGGAGAAAAGTGTGATTCACCAAATATGGTTTATGTTCGTAATCATAAAGAAGGAGTTGATTATGAAATAACTAGAGTACGTGAGTCGTATTCTTCGAAGATGTTTAATGTGGGCGATGATTATGATGATTTAGGTCATTCTCATCGAAGGAGAAGAGATGGTTTTAATTAATGAAACTGAGTGAGGTTAAAAATGATTATTTTGAATGGTTATGCGATAATATTGGCGTAAGCATTTACGATAATGAAAAAGATACGGAAAACACTTATATCTTTTTGGTTTCTAAACTTCATTCTATAGACTTTTACTGTCTTGTTAAGAACGATGATAATCGAGCGGAGGATGGGCATAAATTGCGGGAAGAATATTGCGATGAACTTGCTAATTATAATTTTATTCGTAGCAATTTATTTCTGTCCTATCTGCAAGGTTCGTGTTCGGTTTTTGAGATGATGGTAGCTTTGTCTATACGAATAGCTGAAGACGTTATATTTGATGATGAGTATGATGCTTCGTATTGGTTTTGGAAAATGATTGAGAACCTTGGATTGGAAGAATATACGGACGAAGATTATTATGAACTTAATGGCGATTACTTTGTGGAAAGAGCTGTTGAGAACTTCTTAGGACGTACGTATTCCGAAGATGGTAAGGGCGGATTATTTCCTTTACATAATCCTGATAGAGACCAGAGAGATGTAGAGATTTGGTATCAAATGTCAGCATATTTGCTCGAGAATTATGAGGTGGATTAGGGATGTATATTAATTTTGATAGTGTTCCTTGTAATTTATTTTCTCTAGAATTTGAGAAGTGGCTTGCTGATCATAGGATTAATTATTATATCATTGACGAATCTGATTATCCTACAGCTATTATATTTGAGTATATAGACCGTGGTTTCTTTTTCCAAGAGCGAACATATGTTTCTGTTGAAGAAATAAGAATGCTTTCATCCGAAGAATTGCTAAAAACTAAGCTGCGTGACAAGCTTTTGCATATTGAGTCTTTAGGAGAAAGATATAAGAGATTAAAAGTCGATGATATTTGTGATGGTGTTAACGATTTTGTTTGTCGTTATTGCGGAAAACACGTTGATATTTATGGCGCTTATCCTTATATTTGTGAAGATTTAATGTACAGTACTGATAAGTATGCTGATAATTCTCCAACAAAAACTGTAGGCTATATTTTATGTAAAAACTGTTACGAGAAAGCAATGTTTGGTGGATTAATGAAGAAAGGAGGAGGTTGAATGACGAAGCTTCATTGTGATATTTGTGGTGGAGTTATGACGCAACAAGATGAATTAATCCGAGTAGATTATAACCATTATTCTGGATTTAATCGTGATAATGGTAGAGTTGAAAGGAGAATACTTCAATATAAAAAGTTAGAAATTTGTTCTGTTTGTAACAATAAAATTAAAGATTTTGTAGAAAAATTGTCCAAAAATGGTGAAAATTGCGCTGAAAAAGTGTGACGTTTTTTGTGACAAAAAAGTGCAAAAGTGCAAAACTGAATGAAAAAATGCAATTTTTGAGAAGCAAAAAATTCAAGTTGTGACAAAAAAGTGTCACATTGTGACGTTTTTGAAACAAAAGTGTAACACCCTCAAACGCACTGTTCATGCGGGTTTCGGGGTTTTTTGTGACAAAAATGCAAAAATTTCTCTAAAACTTTATATAGAGAAAAACATAAATATAAAAGTTTTGGTTTTGTTACATTTTTTTGCACAAATGTCACACAGGTAGATTTTTGGTGATTTTTGGTGAATCTGGATAAATCGGACAGTTGACGTGTATTTTTAAAGAAAAAAAGCGAAGAAATTTAAAGAAAGGAGACGGCGAAAATGGCTGCTGTTGTAAAATGCGATATTTGTGGAGGTATTTATGAAGAGCAAGATGTTAATTTTAAAAGTATAATTCGTTGTAATATAAACAATCATATTGACCTTGATATTTGCGAAAAATGCATGAACAAAATTAAAGTATTTTGCTCGGATATTAATACAAATTACAAAAATTTTCTAGATAATATTCTAGTAAATGACGGTGAAAAAGCATAAAAATGATTAAAAATAGAAAGGAGATTAAAAATGACAAGATTTGAGCAAATAAAAGAAATGCCCCCGGAACAGTTTGCAACATATGTTGATAAACTAGTAGGATTAGGTGGTCCATATACTTGCGATATTTGTAAGTATAGTGATACAAATGATAAAACTCACTGTAAAGCTCCCGTAAGCTCAGAGACTTGTAAACAAGGTTTTATTGAATTTCTAAAAGAGGAAATTTAAAATAAAAATTTAAAGAAAGGAGATTATATTATGATTAGAATATTTTGTGATAAGTGTGGGGAAGAAGTAGGTTCAAGTAATAATAATCATATACTCGTTCGCACTGATCATGATTCTGATTTAAAATGGTGGGGAAAGTTGGATTTATGCAATAAGTGTAAAAAGATATTTGAGGCTGATATGGAGGGTTTCTTAAATGGATATAATTATAAGCCATTTGAATTGGACGGTGATTAAGAATGAAAGATGATACAATTATATGCAATACTTGCAAAAAAGAGTTTTGTGAAATAGTAGGTATAGATGATTCAGCTACTGTTGATTTAGATGTTCTAGGTTTTATTGGAGATTCGGTAGAAGTTGAAACTTTTAGAGCAGTACATTTATGTATGAATTGTTATTTAAAATTAATAGAGTTTCTTAATCTGCAAGATAATTCAAATATTATTAAAAATTATAAGAAATAAAAAAATAAAAGAAAGGATAAATTAAATGGACTTCTATCAAATTAAAGAACGAAGTGCTAAGAATGGCGTTCTTGAAATTTATCCTGATTTTAGGGTTTGCAGATCAAAAGATTTAATGATTCGAGGAAAGTCGTTCTATGCAATTTGGGATGAAGAGAATCAATTATGGTCTACTGATGAATATGATGTTCAGAGAATTATAGATAAGGATCTTTTAGCATATAAAGAAAAAATTGCTGGCAAAACAGATAGTTCAATATATGTTAAATTAATGAGTGACTTTTCTTCTAACAGTTGGGTACAATTTAAAAAGTATATTCAACATATCTCTGATAACTCTCATCAGTTAGATGAGTCTTTAACCTTTGCAAACTCTGAAATAAGCAAAAAAGATTATATTAGTAAAAAACTACCATATCCTTTAGAAAGAGGTGATTATAGTGCTTTCGACGAAATTATTGGAACTTTATACGAACCAGACGAGAGAGCGAAGCTTGAATGGGCGATTGGGTCGATCGTTGCGGGAGATGCGAAAAATATTCAGAAGTTTATCGTTCTTTACGGCGAAGCTGGAGCTGGTAAGTCAACTATTCTCAACATTATCCAAAAGCTCTTCCAAGGATACTACACGACATTCGAGGCTAAAGCGTTAACTTCAAGTTCGAACGCATTTAGTACTGAGGTGTTTAAAACTAATCCTTTAGTAGCTATACAGCATGATGGCGATTTGTCGAGAATAGAAGATAATACAAAATTAAATAGTATTGTTTCTCACGAAGAAATGACTATGAATGAGAAGTATAAACCTAGTTATATGGCTAAGGTTAATTGTTTCTTATTTATGGCAACTAATAAACCGGTAAAAATAACTGATGCTAAGTCTGGTATTATTAGACGTTTAATTGATGTGAAACCTTCAGGACAAAAAATCCCACCAAAAAGATATCAAGCATTATTATCTAAAATTGATTTTGAATTAGGTGCTATTGCAGAACATTGTTTAGAGGTTTATCGCGAAATGGGCAAGAATTATTATCAAACTTATAGACCTCTTGAAATGATATTGCAGACAGATGTATTCTTTAATTTTATAGAAGCAAATTATTTTACATTTAAAGAGCAGGATGGCGCTTCTCTAAAACAAGCTTACGATATGTATAAAGCGTATTGTGAAGATTCTTTAGTTGACTTTAAGTTGCCCAGATATAAATTTAGAGAAGAATTAAAGAATTATTTTAGAGTCTTTGAGCCTGTTGCTAGAATAGATGGAAAACAGATTAGAAGTTATTATAGTGGATTTATAACTTCGAAGTTTTTGTCTTCTAAGGAAATTGAAGAAGAAAAACCTAATTCATTAGTTTTAGATGAAACAGAATCTATATTTGATAAAGTTTGTGCCGATTGTCCGGCGCAGTATGCTACTAAAAAAGAAACGCCATTTTCTAAATGGGATAAAGTAACCACGACCCTATCAGATATTGATACGAGTAAAATACATTATGTTAAGGTTCCGAGCAATCATATTGTTATTGACTTTGATTTAAAAGATGAATCTGGAAATAAGTCTGCAGAATTAAATTTAAATGAAGCAAGTAAATGGCCTCCAACTTATGCTGAGTTTAGTAAAGGTGGCAATGGAGTTCATTTGCATTATATTTATGATGGAGATGTTTCTAAACTTAGCAATATTTATTCAGATAATATTGAGATTAAAGTCTTTAATGGTAATAGTTCTTTGAGAAGAAGATTAACCAAATGTAATAATATTCCAATATCTGTTATAAATAGTGGTTTGCCATTGAAGGGAGAAAAAATGATAGACTTTAAACAAGTTTATAATGAAAAAGCATTACGAACTTTGATCAAGAAAAATTTAAATAAAGAATGTGCTCCTGGAACTAAACCTAGTATTGATTTTATATATAAGGATTTAGAGGATGCTTATAATTCTGGTATATTTTATGATGTTACTGATATGCGACCGGCTATATTGAAATTTGCAAACGAGAGCACCAATCATTCTAGTTATTGTGTAAATTTAGTATCTCAGATGAAATTTAAATCTAAAGAGGTCAGAATAGCTGGAGAAGAGTATAATAAAGATGAAATTATATTCTTTGATGTCGAAGTATTTCCAAATCTATTTTTAGTCAATTGGAAATTTAAAGGTGATCATAAATGTATTAGAATGGTTAATCCTACAGCAGGAGATATTGAAGAATTATTGAGATTTAAATTAATAGGATTTAACTGTAGGCGATACGATAATCATATTTTATATGCGAGATATATCGGTTATAATAATGCGCAGTTATTTAATTTGTCTCAAAGAATTATTAACGGTAGTAAGAATGCTATGTTCTCTCAAGCATATAATTTATCGTATACAGATGTTTATGATTTTATGGCTAAGAAACAGTCGTTAAAAAAATGGGAGATCGAATTAGGAATTCATCACCAGGAATTGGGTTTGCCATGGGACCAAGAAGTTCCAAAAGAAATGTGGGAAAAAGTTGCAGAATATTGTGACAACGATGTTATTGCGACCGAAGAAGTTTTCAATCATGGCGAAGCTGATTTTATAGCGAGAGAAATATTAGCAGATTTGAGCGGCCTTACTGTTAATGACACAACTAATCAGCATACAGCTAGACTTATATTTGGAAAAGATGAGAATCCACAATCACAATTCATTTATACAGATTTATCTGAAATGTTTCCCGGATATATATTTGAGAATGGTAAAAGTTCTTATAGAGGTGAAAATCCTGGAGAAGGCGGATATGTTTATGCTGAACCTGGCATGTATGGAGATGTTGCACTATTAGATGTAGCATCTATGCATCCAACTAGTATAGAAAATTTAAATCTTTTCGGAGATAAGTATACGCAAAGGTTTAGTGATTTGAAACTTGCTAGAATATTAATTAAACATGGAGATTTAGAATCTGCTGGTAAATTATTTGATGGCAAGTTGGCTAAATGGTTAAAAGATAAACGAATATCGAAGTCTTTGTCGTATGCGTTAAAGATAGCAATTAATTCTGTATATGGTCTAACGTCTGCTAAATTTGATAATAAATTTAGAGATCCTAGAAATATAGATAATATTGTTGCTAAACGCGGAGCATTATTTATGATAGATTTAAAAAATGCTGTACAGGAAAAGGGATTTAAGGTTGCTCACATTAAAACAGATTCAATTAAGATTCCTGATGCCACAAAGGAAATAATTGATTTTGTTGTTGATTTTGGAAATAAGTATGGTTATACATTTGAACATGAAGCTACTTATGATAAAATGTGTTTGGTTAATGATGCAGTATATGTCGCTAAGTATGCAAATGTTGATAAATGTATTGAGTTGTACAAAAAAGATTATGTATTTAGTTCTCCGGATGTTTGTGCGGTTAACAAAGAATGTCCTGGAGAGTGGAGTGCAACTGGAGCACAGTTCGCTCACCCATATTTATTTAAGAAAATGTTTAGTAAGGCTCCTATAGAGTTTTCGGATTTATGTGAAACCAAAACTGTTAATGGTTCGTTATATTTAGATATGAATGAAGATCTTCCGGATGTATCTTTAATTGATAAAGAAATTAAAGATAGGGAAAGCAAGGCTAAAAATAAAAAGCTTAAATTTCCTGATGTTTCAACAGAAGAACTTTATGAAATGTCTAAAAAAGGTCATAATTATTGTTTTGTCGGCAAAGCAGGTTCTTTCTGTCCTATACTTCCTGGAAAGGGTGGCGGAATTTTATATAGGGAAAAGGATGGAAAATATTATTCTGCTACAGGCACAAAAGGATACAGATGGCTCGAATCCGAGACAGTTTTGAAAAATAAAAAAGAATCTGATATAGATTATTCATATTATGATTCTTTAATCACACAGGCAATAAAAGATATAGAGCTGTATGGTGATTATGAATGGTTCTCATCAGACGATGTATATATGGGAAACATTTATGAAATAGACGAACACATATGGCCATTTTAAAGAAAGGATTTTATTATGAAGAAAAAAGATAATAACAGATTAGCGATTGAGAATGCTGAAATAGTATTTAGAAATTTTAGTGGTAAAGAAGGAAAGTTTAATCCACAAGGAAGAAGAAATTTCTGCGTGTTATTAGATGAAGATATAGCTCGAGAATTAGCAGATGATGGATGGAATATTAAATATTTAAATCCTAGAAATGAAGATGAAGAGCCGCAGGCGTATATGTCTGTGGCAGTAACATTTAAAGATTTCCCTCCTAAAGTATGGCTTATTTCTTCTAAAGGAAAAACTATTTTAACCGAAGACGAAATTGGAGTACTCGATTGGGCAGAGATTGAAAATGTTGATTTAATTATTAATCCTTATAGATGGGAAGTAAATGGCAAGAAAGGTGTAAAAGCTTATGCTAAGACTATTTATGTAACTCTGGTAGAGGATGAATTTGAAAAGAAATATTATGATGTTCCTGATAACTTTGCTAAAGCTAATTTAGACAGTATTCCTTATCGCCCTAATAATGAAGAGTATGACGAATAATATAAAATTTAAACCTCATCAATTAGAGGCTTTGAAAAAGCTGAGATCTGGCTCCGTCCTTTGTGGCGGGGTCGGGTCCGGCAAATCTTTAGTAGCTCTTAAATATTTTTTAGATAATGAGTTTAGTAAATCCAACAAGGATTTATATATTATAACAACCGCTAGAAAAAGAGATAGTTTTGAATGGGTTGATGAATGTAAAAAACTTGGCGGATTATACAAAGACGATGGGCATGTATATTTTAAAAATAGAAAAGTTATAATTGATTCTTGGAATAATATATCTAAATATTCCGGGATTGAAAAAACTTTCTTTATTTTTGATGAGCAGCGTGTAGTCGGTTCAGGACAATGGTCTAGGAATTTTATAAAAATAGCAAGAAAAAATAATTGGATATTATTGAGTGCCACGCCAGGCGATACTTGGATGGATTATATTCCGGTTTTTGTTGCTAATAATTTTTATAGAAACAGAACAGAGTTTATAAGAAGACACGTTGTATACGACAGATGGATAAAGTATAAACCAAAAGCATATTTAGAAGAGTATTACTTAAAAAAGCTTAGAGATTATATTTTAGTTGAGATGCCATTTGAAAAGCATACAGTTCGTCACATAGATTATATTTATACAGATTATGATAAAACAACATTTAATAAAATTTTAAAAGATCGTTGGGATCCATTTGAAGAGAAGCCAATTCGTAACAGTGCAGAATTGTGTCGATTGTTGCGAAGGGTTGTAAATAATGAAAATAAGATTCAAACGGTTTTAGATTTATTAGAGAAGCATAAATGTTTAATCGTATTTTATAATTTTAATTATGAACTTGAAATGTTGAAAAAAATAGAAGGAGTTACTATCGCTGAATGGAATGGAAAGAAGCATGAAGAAATTCCAAATACAAAAAAATGGTTATATTTAGTTCAGTATTCTTCTGGGGCAGAAGGATGGAATTGTACTAAAACAAACGCAATGTATTTTTTCTCATTAAATTATTCTTATAAGATGATGGAGCAAGCATCAGGAAGAATCGATAGACTTACCACACCATTTAAAGATTTATTTTATTATTATGGTGTTACAAATTCTGTTATTGATAAGTCAATTCTTAAAGCTATTAAGAATAAAAAGAAATTTAATGAGAATGCTTTCTCTAAATCTCATTCCGCTTATTCGTAAATTTAACATGGGCTATAATAGAAGGGGAGAGAAAATATGACTCTCCTTATATTTTTTTAGCAAAGAAATAAGGTGAAACTATGTCTAAAAGAGAAAGCAAGTTTCAAACAGAATTAAGAAATGAAATTCAAGAAATGTATCCCGAAGCTATTATTACAAAATTAGATAGTCAAGATATTCAAGGAATACCAGATTTAATAATTTTGAAAGATGATAAATGGGCTACATTAGAATGCAAAAAAGAAAAAGATTCTCCACACAGACCGAACCAGGATTATTATGTTAATAAAATGGACGGTATGTCTTTTTCCAGTTTTATTTATCCTGAAAACAAAGAGGCGGTATTGAATGAACTTCAACAAACATTTAAATCTACTAGGGAGCCACTCGTTCCTTAGTGCCAGTTCGCATCATTGGATTAATTATGATGCTGACAAATTAAGAGATAGATATTTAAAACACTTAGCAGTTTTAAAAGGTACTGAGCTTCATGACTTAGCCGCTCGTTTGATTAAAAATAAAGTTAACTTACCTAGAAGCAAGAAGACTTTAAATATGTATGTCAACGATGCTATCGGTTATAGAATGGAACCCGAGCAGCCTTTATATTATTCCGATAATTGTTTTGGAACAACGGATGCTATTTGTTTTAGAAAAAATCTTCTTAGAATACATGATTTAAAAACTGGGACAACCCCAGCTTCTATAGATCAGTTAAGAATCTATAATGCATTATTTTGTTTAGAATACGATGTTAAACCAAATGATATTGAGACTGAATTAAGAATATATCAGTTTGATGAAATATTGGTTGACAATCCTCCTAAAGAAGATATAATGTATATTATGAGAAAAATTATAGACTTTGACAAAATACTAGAGAGTATGAAAGCTGAGGTAAAATAAAATGTCTGATGTTTTAAAACATTATGGAACCCCACGTCATTCAGGTAGATATCCATGGGGTTCTGGCGAAAATCCTTATCAAAGAAATAAGAATTTTCAATCCCGAGTAAAGGAATTGAAAAAAGAAGGATTAAGCGAAGCTAAAATTGCCGAACGAATGGGTATCAAAAATACTTCAGAGCTTAGAGCTAGAATTTCTATAGCAAAAGATGAAGTAGAAAACTATGAAAGAGAACAAGTAATTAAATTAAAAGATAAGCAATATTCGAACGTGGCTATTGCTAAAAAATTAGGAGTATCCGAAGGAACAATAAGAAATTATTTAAAACCAAAAGATACTGCTAAACTTAATTTAACTAAAGCTTCTATGAAAGCATTAGAGGATGCTGTCGCTGAAAAGAAATATGTTGATATTGGCGAAGGTGTCGAAAGGCACATGGGAATAACCAATACAAGATTAAAGACTGCTGTTGCTCAATTAAGACAGCAAGGATATAAAGTTCACTATTTAAAAGTTAGACAGCTTGGAACTGGAATGGAAACCAGTTTAAAAGTTTTAACTAAAGATGATGTTCCTTGGTCTGAAGTAAATAAAAATAAATCTAAAATTGAAATGCCTGTTACCTATTCTGAAAATGGTGGCGAAACATTTCATAAGATTGAACCTCCTAAAAGCGTTGATAAATCTAGAGTTATGGTTAGATATGCTGAAGATGGAGGAAAAGAAAAAGATGGCGTTATTGAATTAAGAAGAGGCGTTGACGATATTTCTTTAGGTAATGCCAGATATGCCCAAGTTAGAATAGCGGTCAATGATTCTCATTTTCTAAAAGGCATGGCATGTTATGGAGATTTTACAAATGTTCCAAAAGGAACCGATATTATTTTCAATACCAATAAGAAAAAAGGAACACCTATGCTTGGTGATAAAGATAATAGCGTTTTGAAGCCAATGAAAAATGATCCTGAAAATCCTTTTGGAGCAACAATAAAAGATTCAAGTGAATTAATTCTTGCTCAAAGGCATTATAAAGATGCTAATGGAAAAGAACAATTATCTTCAATAAATATTGTTAATGAAGAAGGTGATTGGGGCAAATGGTCAAAGAACTTAGCATCTCAATTCTTATCCAAACAATCGCCAGCTTTAGCCAAGCGTCAATTAGATTTGGTTTATAAATCTAAAGCAGAAGAATTTGAAGAGATTTCTAAATTAACAAATCCTGTTGTTAAAAAGAAAATGTTAGAATCATTTGCGGATGATTGTGATGCATCAGCAGTACATTTAAAAGCTGCAGCAATGCCAAGACAATCAACACACGTTATTCTTCCTTTTCCTGATATGGATGAGAAATCTATTTATGCTCCTCGATTCAGAACAGGTGAAGAAGTCATCCTTGTTCGTTATCCTCATGGTGGAACATTTGAAATACCAAAACTTACAGTTAATAATAATATTGCTTCAGCAAAGAAAGTTATTGCCAATTCAGAAGATGCTGTTGGTATAAACGCTAAAGTAGCGGAGCAATTATCTGGCGCTGACTTTGATGGTGATACAGTTGTTGTTATTCCAACAGTAAATCAGAAGTTAAAGGTTAGAAGACCTTTAGAAGGTTTGAAAGATTTTGATCCTAAAGAAGCATACCCCGCATATGAAGGTATGCCAAAGATGAAGAATAAAACAAAGCAAACTGAAATGGGAAAGATTTCTAATCTTATAACTGATATGACTTTAAAGGGTGCAACTGAAGATGAAATAGAAAGAGCGGTTAAGCATTCGATGGTTGTTATTGATGCGGAAAAACATAATCTTAATTACAAGCAATCATTTAAAGACCAAGGTATTGCGCAATTAAAACAGAAATACCAAGGCAGAACAAATGCTGGAGCATCTACTTTAATATCTAAGGCTTCTTCAGAAGAAAGAATTCAAGGTGTTAGAAAGAACAACCGAGGTAAGATAGATAAAGAGACAGGTCAGAAGATATATGAGTATAAAGATAAGAGTTTTATTGGAAAAGAAGGAAAAGAAGTAAAGCTTACCACTAAAACTAACCGTATGTCCGAGACTGATGACGCCTTCACCCTAACATCAGGCGGTAGTAAAGAGAATCCTGGAACTTTAATGGAATCTATATATGCTACCCATGCAAATAAATTGAAGGCCATGGCTAATGAGGCACGTAAAGAGTATATGAATACTCCTAATATTAAGATGTCTTCAGAAGCCAAAAAGAAGTATGCAAAAGAAGTCGCTTCTTTAATGGCTCAATTAAACATTGCCGAAAAGAATCAGCCTTTAGAAAGAAAAGCACAACTTATTGGTAATGAAAGAGTTCGTTTAATTAAAGAAAACAATCCTGATATGGATAAAGATGACGAAAAGAAGTTAAGAGGACGAGAGCTAACACGAGCTAGAAAACTTGTAGGCGCAGGAAAACAAAGAATAAACATTAGCGACAAAGAATGGGAAGCTATTCAAGCTGGCGCCATCTCTACTAATGCATTAACCAAAATAATAAATAATACTGATTTAGATAAAGTTAAACAATTAGCAACACCAAGAACAACTTTAGTTATGAGTCCAGCCAAAATTGCTTTAGCTAAAGCAAGAGTTGCAGCTGGTAATAGTTTAAGTGATGTTGCTGATTCTTTAGGAATTTCAGTTAGCACTTTGTCTAAAGCAATCAAATGAGTTTGAATGAAAGGAAAGAAAGTTAATGAAAGAAGTAATGTTAACCACCGTTGACAATCCTTTTAATCCATTCACTCAGTTTGATGATTGGATGAATTATGATAGAGAAAAAGGTTATTATACTTGCGAATACTTAGCTCGAATTGCTAAAACTTCTGATGACTTAAGCGAAGAAGAGAACGCAGAACAAATTGATGAAGCGATTGACGAAATCATACGTCTCAATGTTCTTGGAATTTATAAGAAAGTATACAAAGAAGATTAATTAGCTGTGTCTGAGATTCTTTTTATACTCTTTCAGTGTTACTTGATTACTTAGAAACTATCTAGGAGACCTCTGAGTATTTCAAGTGACACTGGGGGAGGGTCTCGAAAAATATACCCCCCTTAGTCATCGCCGACCTCCTTAAAAATTCCCCGGAGGGATATTTTCAGATATTTTCCGAGGGCATATAGCGCGTCTTTTTATGGTTTTTTAGTTTTTCTTTGCTTTTTCATTTTTCCCGTCTCGTCTTGGGTATATTTCAGGTATAGTGGTAGATATCTGTTTTCAACTCCTTTCTATACGCTAATATATGCCCTTTGAAAATATCTGAATTCTTTTGAAAAGTTTATAAAAAGTAGGAGTAAAGTAAATGGCTTTTGTGTATTACAATGCTAATCCTATGGAAAAGTCAGTTGGAGATTGCACAGTTAGAGCAATTTCAACGGTTTTAAATAAGTCTTGGGATGAAGTATTTATTGGTTTAGTTGTTTTTGGCTATTTGAATAAGGACATGCCATCTTCAAATAAAGTTTGGCATGAATATTTGGAAGCTAATGGCTATACTAAGTACAGCATTCCAGATGATTATCCAAATTGCTATACGGTTTTAGACTTTTCAAAAGATTATCCAGTTGGTTCTTATATTTTAGGAACTGGCGAACATGTAATTGCTGTTATAGATGGTAATTACTATGATACGTGGGATTCTGGTGATAAGATTCCCGCATTTTATTGGAAGAAACGAAAGGAGATTTAATTATGCCTAATTATTATGGAGGACCCAACCCGGTTTCGGGTATGTATCCGCCTCAAGGAGCTACATATCCTGCGACATCTGTAACTCCGAATTCTATTAATCAATACAATCCTCAAAATAACGTAAACAATTTAACAAATGTTTTAGTCGTACCAGTTAATGGCCGAGAAGGTGTGGACAGCTATCCGGTTGCTATGGGCATGACCGTTCTTCTTATGGATTATGCCAATAAAAAGTTTTGGCTTAAATCAAACGATGGTTTATCACCTAAAATAGTAGAACATATATTTTCTATAGAGGGAGAACCGAACAATAAAGAAGATAAGACTCCTGAGTTTGTAACAAAGAAGGAATTTCTTTCTTTAAAGAAAACTGTGGAGTCTATGAATAAAAGAAAGAAGGATTCTAATTGAATAATGCAAATAATATGAATAACCCTTTCCAAAATCCAATTTTTAATATGTTTGGAAATTATCAAAACTTCCAAAATCAGTTTAATCAGTTTGCTAACACTTTTGGCCAAGGAAATGCAATTAATCCTCAGTCTATGGTTCAGAACATGTTAAATTCTGGACAGATGTCACAGGAGCAATTCAATCAATTCCGAATGATGGCTAATCAGATAACTGGTAAAAATTATTAAGATGTAAACTTTCTTGATCAAGAGTTTATAATAAAATCTTTTATAAGGAGGTCATATTTATATGGCATTCAACGATCAAAATGGCATGAGTCCCGCTGACATCGCTGCTGTAACAGGCAACAATGGAAACTCTGGTTGGGGTTTTGGCGGAGACGGTGCATGGTGGCTTCTCGTACTTTTCTTGTTTGCAGCTAATAATGGCTGGGGTAACGGATTTGGAGGTAATGGAAATGGTGCTCTTCCGTATATGATGAGCAACACGACTAATAATGATGTACAGAGAGGTTTTGATCAGCAGTCCGTTATGACAGGTCTTGGTGATCTCACCGCAGCGGTATCCAATGGATTCGCTAATGCTGAAGTAAGTAGATGTAATGCACAGACAAATCTTCTTCAGACATTAAACGCAAATAACAATTCAGTAACATCTAATATGAATGCACTCGCTTCGAGCCTTCAGAATTGTTGCTGTGAAAACCGAGCTGGTTTAGCTGACCTTAAGTATACTATCGCTACAGAAAACTGTGCCGATAGATCAGCTATATCAGATGGCATAAGAGATATTATCACCAATAACACGGCTAATACTCAGGCTATTCTTGATAAGCTTTGTCAGCAGGAAATCGATGCTCTTAAGACAGAGAATTCGAATCTCCAGACCCAGATTAATTTAGCTAATTTAAGAGCTTCTCAGACTGCGCAGACATCCGCAATTCTTTCCGATAATGCTGCACAGACACAGGCGCTCGAACAGTATTTAAATCCTTCTCCGATTCCTGCATATATGGTACAGAATCCTAACTGTTGTGCACCCAATTATGGCTGCGGTTGCAATGGTTAAGGAGGTGTTCTAAATGGCTGAATTTTCAGCGAACGCCTTACAGACAGTAAATCCGGGAGAATCTATTGTATTCAATACTAATCCGGTTCCTTGCAGAAGAGGTTTTATTCGTCATAGAGATGATACAGGCAATTTTCTCTTAAGTGGCTGGGTTCCGACTAATTTTACTAGAAGATGTTGTTGCTCTAATAATAACAACTCTGCGATTTATCTAGCCGAATTTGGAGCCAACATAGCTGTTCCTACTGGAGAAACAGTTGGTCCAATTTCAGTAGCCTTTGCGTTAGATGGAACAACCATTCCTTCTAGTACAATGATCTCAACGCCAGCCGCAGTTGAAGAATTTAACAATATTAGTACACGAATAAGCATTCCTATTTGGAAAGGTTGCTGCGAAACATTTTCTATAACAAATACCAGCACAATTCCGATTCTTGTGCAGAATGCTAATGTTGTTTTCAGTCGACCCGATTTAGCGGTTAGTCGATAAGAAAGGAGGAAATCAAAATGGAAGTTGATTTTAAAAGACTTGACGAACAGGTTGAGCGTGAGTTAAACGAGTTAACGAAACAGACTTCTCTTAGTGCCGATGATCTTGAAAAGATGCTTAAAGCGACTTGTTATTTATCGCAGTCTAAAGAATTAAGAGGAATGGGTGATTCGTCTTACGGTATGTCTCACACTAATTCTGTTCATTATCCGATGCCTCCTTATGATGGTATTAGTTATGAAAGAGGTCGTTCTCCCGTTACAGGCAGATATGTTAGTCGTGGTGGAGATCATTATGATTATGGATATAGTTCACATAGCATTGCAGATAGAATGGTAGCAGCTCTCGAGGCTATGTATGATGATGCAAAAACAGCTCATGAAAAAGAAGTTGTTAATTTTTGGATAAGTAAAATTCGTCATGGAGAGTAATATCCTTTCATAAATTTATAGATATGATTTTGGAGGCGAGGTTCGCAATTGTTCTTCGCCTCCTTAGTCAATTTATAAAAGGGTGAATATTAAAATGTCTATGAAGAAAAGAAATCCTCCAGCTAAAGGTTTAGAAGCTAGAGAAAATCAAATGATAGCCTTAGCTGTTGATTTAGCAGAAAAACAACTTGTTGAGGGAACTGCATCATCACAAATAATAACACATTATTTAAAATTAGCTACCACAAGAGAACAATTAGAAAAAGAAAAACTTGAAAAAGAAAACCAGCTTTTAAAAGCAAAGACCGATTCTTTGGAATCTGAGAAGAGAGTAGAAGAATTGTATAAGAATGCTTTGAAAGCTATGAAATCTTACCAAGGACAGGAAGACGAGCCTGAGTATGAGGAAGATTACTATGAATAAAAGCTATTCAGAATTATCTAAATTAAAAACTTTAAAAGAAAGATTCGATTATCTTAAGTATGATGGAAAAGTTGGAGAAGAAACTTTCGGTTATTCGAGATATATGAATCAGATTTTTTATAAGTCTAAGAAGTGGAAAGACGATGTCAGAAAGAAAATCATAGTACGTGATAATGGCTGCGAATGTGGATTAGAAGGTTATCCTATTGGTGGAAGAATAATAGTCCATCATATAAATCCTATAACAATAGAAGATATTGAATATGATCGGCCTTGTTTGTATGACCCAGAGAATTTAGTTTGTGTTGGTCATCAAATGCATAATGCTATAGAATTTTCTGATGATAGTATTATAAAAAGTTATGAAGTTGTGGAAAGAAAACCGGGCGATACGTGTCTTTGGGAAAGGAGAACTATATGAATGAGAGTATTCTTCTTTCTATTAAAAAGATGTTAGGATTTGATGAGAATTACGATGCTTTTGACACAGATATTTTAATATTTATCAATGCTGCTATAAGTATGCTTATACAAATAGGAGCAGGACCCGACGATGGGGTTACTGTTAAAGGAAAAGACGAAGAATGGTCAATCCTAATTGATAATAGAGAAGATTTAGAAGATGTAAAAACTTACATTTACATAACAGTAAAGATTGCTTTTGATCCTCCTTCTAATTCTTCAGTATTAAAAAGTTTACAAGATCTTCGAGATGAATGCGCTTGGAGAATTTTAGTTCAGACGGAGGAGGTTCAAAATGGATAATGAGATTTATATTTCTCACCACGGCGTTAAAGGTCAAAGATGGGGCGTTAGAAGATACCAAAATCCAGATGGAACTTTGACTGATGCTGGAAAAAGAAAACAAATAAAAAAACAAAGAAAAGAAGAATCTAAGAACAGAAGTTTATTATCTGATTATGAATTAAATAAAAAAACACAAAGATTACGCAAAGAAAATGAATTAAAAAGGCTTACCGAAGAAAATATTTCTCCTGTAAAATCTTCAACTAAAAGATTTTTATCCAATCATGGAAAACAGATTTTAGGAAGTGTTTTAGTTGGTGCTGGTTTATATGGAGCCAAATTATTAATTTCAAAAACTTTAGGAAAAGAAGCAGCTAGTAGTATTGTTAAAAAGAAATAGGTGAATTAAATGTTATCTAATACTGCCACTCCTATTTATTATGGCGAATTTAGAGAATCTGTATTAAATGGCGAAATTCCAGTTAATAGAGAAATCTCTATGGAAATGAATAGGATAGATAATTTAATAGAAGATCCACGATTTTACTATGATGATAATGCGATTAATGGCTATATACGCTTTTGCGAAAACGAATTAACATTAACTGATGGAAGCGATTTCCATATGCTCCCAACATTTAAATTATGGGCAGAGCAAGTATTTGGTTGGTGGTACTTTGTCGAAAGAAGCGTGTATGTTCCTGGTAAAAAAGGAAAACCGGGTCATTATGCAAGACGAAAGATAAAAAAGAGATTAACTAAAAAGCAATATTTAATTGTTGCAAGAGGTGCGGCCAAATCCATGTATGGAGAAGGTTTCCAAGCATATTATTTAAATGTTGACACCTCTACGACGCATCAAATAACAACAGCTCCTACTATGAGACAAGCTGAAGAAATTATGTCTCCTTTTAGAACTGCTATAACTAGAGCTAAAGGACCTTTATTTAAGTTTTTAACAGAGGGTTCGCTACAGAATACAACGGGTTCTAGGTCAAAACGACAAAAATTAGCTTCTACTAAAAAGGGCATTGAGAATTTCTTAACTGGTTCATTACTTGAAATTAGACCGATGTCTATAGATAAGCTTCAAGGATTAAGAACCGTCATGGCCACTGTTGATGAATGGCTATCTGGAGATGTTCGAGAAGATGTAATAGGCGCTATCGAGCAAGGTGCTTCCAAAGCTGAAGACTATTTAATTATTGCCACTAGTTCTGAAGGTACAGTTCGTAATGGCAGTGGCGATACTATCAAAATGGAATTAATGAAAATATTAAAAGGTGAATACAAAGCACCGCACATTTCGATTTGGTGGTACAAATTGGATAGTCCTGATGAAGTTGCCGATCCATATAATTGGATAAAGGCTAATCCGAATATTGGTAAGACGGTATCCTATGAAACGTATCAATTGGATGTAGAAAGAGCCGAAAAGAATCCTTCTGCACGTAATGATATTTTAGCTAAACGTTTTGGACTCCCAATGGAAGGCTATACATATTTCTTTACTTATGAAGAAACTCTTAAGCATAGACCAAGAGATTTTTGGCAGATGCAATGTTCTCTAGGTGCCGATTTATCTAGAGGAGATGACTTCTGTGCTTTTACGTTTTTATTTCCTCTTTCAAATGGAGCTTTTGGAATTAAAACAAAATGTTATATAACTTATCTAACATTACAAAAATTACCGGAAGCTTTAAGAATTAAGTACCAATCATTTATAGATGAAGGAAGTTTAATTATTATGGAAACTTCTGTTCTTAAGATGGAAGATGTATATGATGATTTAGATGATTACATAACTTCTTCAGAATATGATGTTACTAGTTTTGGCTATGACCCATATAATGCAAAAGAATTTGTAGAAAGATGGGAAAAAGAGAATGGGCCTTATGGAATTGAGAAAGTACCTCAAGGTGTAAAAACAGAGTCGGTTCCTTTAGGCGAATTAAAAACATATGCCGAAGAAAGAATGCTCTTATTCGATGAAGAAATTATGCAATTTTGTATGGGAAATGCGATTGTACAGATTGATACTAATGGAAATAGAAAACTATTAAAACGTCGGCATGAAGAAAAGATAGATAGCGTCTCAGCATTAATGGATGCGTATGTTGCTTATAAAGCACATGAGGATGACTTTGAATAGAGGTGATTTTTTGTATTATACAATGACCGAAAATTTTATAGCTCACCACGGCGTTAAAGGCCAAAGATGGGGCGTTAGAAGATACCAAAATCCAGATGGAACTTTGACTGATAAAGGCAGAAAGAAATATTCTAAGCAATTAGATAAGTCTATTAAAAAGAAAATGACTCAGGATCAATTAAATGAAAAATTTACAAAAGAAACTAAATCTTGGCTTAGTGATAAAGACAAAGAAAAAATAAAAAAATATGATAAAGAAAATCAAGAGCATTATAAAAAAATAAATAAAATAGAAAAAGAAAATTCTGCATATGAAAAAAGCATAGCGGATGCTATTATAAAAAGAGGCGGATATATAACTGAGGAAGAGGCAAATCGTCTTTATATTGGTGATAAAAAACTAAATGATGCTTATGATAAAATTATAAAAAATGATGCAGAAACATTTTCTTTAATAGACAAAGTAATAGATAAAAATTTAAACATCAAGAACATGAAGCGACTACAAAAAAAGAACTGGCGATGCTGGATTGTTTATAGAATCAATAATATATGCGAATGCTTTAAAATAAGGAGGAAATTAAAATGCCATCGATAAGAGATAGGATACAGCATGCGTGGAATGCGTTTGCTCAAAGAGATCCGCCTAAGTATGAGGGATATTCTAGCTACTATCGCCCCGATAGAGTAAAATTATCTCCTGCAAATTCTAAAACAATAATATCAGCTATATATAATAGAATAGCCATAGATGTAGCGGCAATTGTCATTCAACACGTACGTACAGATAACGACGGCAACTATGTTGAAACAATTAATTCTAAATTTAACAAATGCTTAAATATTCAAGCTAATATCGACCAGCCGGGACGAGCTTTTAGACAAGATATTGCTTTGTCGCTTGTGGATGAAGGCGCAATAGCTATAGTTCCTGTAGAAACATCCATAAGCCCGTCTGAAACAAGTTCTTTTGACATAGAAAATATGCGAGTTGGAAAAATAGTAGAATGGTATCCCGCCGATGTTAAAGTGAATCTTTATAATGAGAAAACTGGTAAAAGAGAAGACATTATGCTATCTAAAAACCACGTAGCTATTGTAGAGAATCCGTTTTATGCAATTATGAATGAACCAAATTCTACTTTAAAACGATTAAATCGAAAGTTAGCATTACTTGATCATTTAGATGAGCAAAATTCTAGCGGAAAATTAGATTTAATTGTTCAGCTTCCGTATATCGTTAAAACTCCAAAAAAGAAACAGCAGGCTGAAGCTAGAAGAAAAGACATAGAGACCCAATTGGCAGGTTCGAAGTATGGCATCGCTTATACTGATGGTACCGAGCGAATTACACAGCTTAATAGACCGGTTGAAAATAACTTACTTACTCAGGTTGAAAGTTTAACCAAACAACTTTACACTCAACTTAGTATAACAGAATCTATTCTAGATGGAAGCGCGGATGAGCAAACAAAATTAAATTATTACAACCAAACCATTGAGCCCATTGTTTCTGCCATAGTCGAAGCTATGAAATGTAAATTCTTAACAAAAACTGCTATGTCTCAAAATCAATCTATAATGTATTTCAGAGATCCATTTAGCTTAGTTCCTGCTAAAGAGCTCTCCGATATTGCTGATAGATTTACAAGAAATGAAATTCTTTCCTCTAATGAGTTCAGATCTATTATAGGGCGCAAGCCTTCTGATGATCCAAGAGCAAATGAGCTTAGAAACAAGAACATTAATGCTGGAAATGAAGAAACATTTGTTTCTGTAGACGACGAAACAGAAGAAGCGGGTGAGAAATATGAATAATGATTTTATAGCTCATCACGGCGTTAAAGGCCAAAGATGGGGCGTTAGAAGATACCAAAATCCAGATGGAACTTTGACTGCTAAAGGAAAGAAAAAATATCCATTAGCAAAGAAAGTAGCAAAGAAAGCAATATTTTTTACATTAGGAACCGCCGGTTCTTTAGCTCTATCAGTCGCTTTGAGTAAATATGTGGGAAGTAATCCCAAAGTATATAATAAAATGGGTAGAGTTTTATCCGGAAAATCAAAAGCTGAAAAAATGCTAGAAGATAGCGGCCCAGTTATTCTTAAAAATGGTAAAGAAGTTAGTGAAGAAGCTTTTGATGCATATTTAAAAGCAAAAGGATTATTATAAGGAGGAAATCAAAATGAAAGTAAAATATGACTTTAGTGGTTATGCTACACGTAACGACCTCCGTTGTTCAGATGGTGTAACCATTCGTCAGAATGCTTTTAAAGATAATGATGGTAAACGCGTTCCACTAGTATGGAGTCATAGACATGATTCTCCTGAAAATGTGTTAGGTCATGCTGATTTAGAAAATCGCGAAGACGGCGTTTATGCATATTGTAAATTTAATGATACCGAATTCGGTAAAAAGTCAAAACTTTTAGTTCAGCACGGAGATATTGATTCTCTTAGCATCTGGGCTAATAAATTAACACGCTCCGGTTCAGATATTTTACATGGTGATATTATTGAAGTAAGCCTTGTGTTATCTGGTGCAAATCCCGGAGCACATATTGATGTTCCTATTCTGCATGGTGAAGAATCTGAGACAGAGGCTACTATTTATACTGGCGAAACTTTCAGTCCTAAAGAGATAGAGATAGAACACTCAGATGAGGACGAGAAAGAAGAGCCTAAGGATAAAAAAGAGTCCGAAGACAAAGTAGAGCATGCAGATGGCAAAAGTGAAAAAACAGTTCAGGAAGTATATGATACTCTAAATGATGAGCAGAAAGCGCTTTTAGAGCTAATGGTTGCTCAAGCTTTAGATGAGTCCGAAGCTTCTGAAAAAGACAATAAGGAGGAAAACGACGAAATGAAACATAACGTATTCGATGTTGAAAAAGAGACTAATGAAAATACTATTAGTCATTCCGAAATGAAAGAAATTATTGCTGATGGCAAAAGACTTGGTTCTATGAAAGAATCATTCATTCAGCATGGCATTGAGGATATTGAGTGGCTTTTCCCTAAGCATAAGCTTTTGGATACACCTCCTCAGTGGATTAAAAGAGATGATGGTTGGGTAGCAGAAGTAATGAACGGTGTTAGTAAGACACCTTTTTCAAGAATCAGATCTCTGTTTGCTGATATCACAGCAGACGAAGCTCGTGCTAAAGGTTATGCTCTCGATAGAGATAATCCTAAGAGAAAGACTGAGGAAGTATTTACTCTTCTCAGGAGAAGAACTGGCCCGACAACAATTTATAAAAAGCAGAAACTCGATCGTGATGATGTAATCGATATTACAGATTTCGATGTAATCGCTTGGATTAAGGGCGAAATGAGAGGTATGCTTGAGGAGGAAATTGCTCGAGCTATTCTTGTTGGTGATGGAAGATCTACCGCATCCGATGACAAGATTGATGAGCTTTGCATTCGTCCTATTTGGAAAGACGATACGCTCTTCACAATCAACGCTACATTTGCAATGGCTGCAGATGATACTTCTGATAATAGAGCTAAGAAGTTCATTAATGCTGCTATTCGAGCAAGAAAAGATTACAAGGGATCTGGTAATCCTGTACTTTACTGCACAGAAGATATTCTTGCCGATATTCTTCTTCTCGAAGATCTCAATGGTAGAACAATTTATGAGAGCGTAGATCAGATTAAGACTAAACTCCGTGTTAGCAAGATTACAACAGTTCCGATTCTTGAGAATCAGACTCGTGAGGTTAGCGGCGTTAACCGTACACTCCACGGTATTATCGTTAATCTGAAAGACTATACCGTTGGCGCTGATAAGGGCGGAGCGGTTTCTATGTTTGAAGATTTCGATATTGATTACAATGCTCAGAAGTATCTTATCGAGACACGTTGCTCTGGTGCTCTTACAAAGCCGAAGTCAGCTATTGCTATCGAGTCTTATGCAGCAACAGAGTCTGATGACAATAACTCTTAATCATATAATTTATGGCTAAATTTTATGGAAAAGTCGGATATGTCGATACTATAGAAGTTTCCGATGGTGTGTTTAAAGAGACTGTCATCAAAGAACAAAACTATTACGGGGATCTTATTAGTAATCGAAAAAGATCTGAAAATGGAGAGAATTTAAACGATAACATTAATGTTAATAATTCAATAAGTATACTTGCTGATGCGTATGCTTATAACCATTTCTTTTTCATAAAATACGTTGAATGGATGGGGGCACTATGGAAAGTAACGGATGTTGAAGTTCAGCGCCCGCGCCTTATATTAAACATAGGAGGTTTATATAATGGCATCACAAAGTCGGACGAAACTTCATAAAATTCTGAAAGATACGTCAGGATTAGAGCGTGTTTACTTTCAGCCCCCTGCAACCATCAAAATGGAATATCCTTGTATAGTATATTCTTTAGTATCGAGAGATACAAAGTTTGCGGACAATCTTCCGTATTCAAATAAAAAGCGATATAAGATAATGTGTATGGATACAGACCCAGATTCGGAAATTGCTGATAAAATTGCAACTCTTCCGTATTGTATTACTGAAACCAGATACACAGTTGATAACTTATATCACGATGTATTGTATTTATATTTTTAATAAAGGAGAGAGAATAAATGTCAGGAAAATTAAAATGGGACCAGACTGGTGAAAGACTCTTTGAAACTGGTACCACTAATGGCGTTTTATATGTTCAGGCTAGCGATGGTAGTTATCCTGAGGGTGTAGTTTGGAATGGACTTACTGCGGTAACCGAGAGTCCTAGTGGCGCTGAAGCTAACGACATGTGGGCGGATAATATTAAGTATGGTTCACTTCGTTCAGCTGAAACATTTGGCGCAACAATTGAGGCATATACTTATCCCGATGAATTCGGTGCTTGCAATGGCGAAGGAGTTCTCGTTACGGGTACTGGCGGCAAAGCTGCTGTTAAGATTGGTCAGCAGAAGAGAAATCCGTTCGGTTTCTGCTATAGAACTGAAATTGGTAATGACACTGCTACTGAAGGCGATGATGGTTATAAACTTCATCTTATTTACAATGCGACAGCTTCTCCTTCAGAGAGAGCTTATACAACAGTAAACGATTCTCCTGAGGCTATCACATTCTCATGGGAAATTTCAACCACTCCTGTAGATGTTTCTGGATTTAAGCCCACAGCATCTCTTGAGATTGATAGTACAAAGCTTGCTGATTATCAGTTAAAGGCTATTGAAGATGTTCTTTATGGAAAGGATGCTAGCGGTAATGATGCTGCTACAACAGCTCGTCTTCCTCTTCCTGATGAGGTAAAGACGATTATCAATAACGCCACACCTCCCAGTCCTTGATGTGCTCGGCTTTGTTTAGTTGAGTTTTGTTTAGCCATGCCCCTGTGTTTAATTAAGCATGGGGGCTAAAATTAATTTTAAAGGAGATAAATAAAAATGATTACAAAGACAATAACTTATACAGACTATAATGGAGAGGAAAATACAGAGAAGTTTCTGTTTAATTTAACAAAAGCAGAACTTATGGAAATGCAGGTAAGTAAGAAAGGCGGAATGGATAAATTCATTGAGCGTATTATCGAAGAGAAAGACGCTAAGAATTTAGTAGGATATTTCAAAGAAATCATTCTTCTTTCTTATGGTATAAAATCTGATGATGGTAAAAGATTTATTAAAAACGACGAGGTTCGCGACGAGTTTGTACAGTCGCCCGCATATTCTGAATTATTTATGGAATTAGCAACAGATGCAGATAAAGCTGCCGAATTTATTAATGGCGTAATTCCTCAGAGTATGCTTAATGAAATCGAAAAAATGCAGGAAAAAGGAGAACTTCCTAAAACGGTTGCCCCGTCTAATAAATAAAGGGTGATTTTATGCTTGAACTCAAAATAGAAAAAATGAGTTTTTGGGATGAAGCTAATTGCGAGTTTGTAGATATAGAACCGTTTGTTCTCAAATTAGAGCATTCTTTGATATCGTTATCAAAATGGGAATCAAAATGGCATATGCCATTTATAAATAATAAAAATAAAACACCGGAGCAGACTTTGGATTATATAAGATGTATGACTTTAAATAAAAATTACATAAATCCTGTTATTTATAGATATATGAGCAAAGAGAATCTTGATAAGATTAATTCGTATATCGAAGACAGCATGACAGCTACATGGTTTAAACAGGGTTCAAAGTCTGCTTCCGTATCGAGACAAGTTCTTACTGCAGAATTAATATATTATTATATGGTTACATATGGAATACCATTTACTTGTGAAAAATGGCATATTAATCGACTTCTCACATTAATAAAAGTGTGTAATGAGAAGGACGAAGGTAATAGTAGAAAGATGAGTAAGAAAGAAATTATGTCTCAAAACCAAGCACTTAACGCTGCTAGAAAAAAACGCTTAAATACAAGGGGATGATATTTTGACTGAAAAAGAATTAAGAGAAAAACCAGTTAAATGGCTAAAAGGATTTTTAGGTGCTCCTAAGAGAGGGACTAAGCATCAAGAAATTTTAAATGTTTTTAATAACTCAGGTCTTTACACTAAGTATAAGATGACATTAAATGATCCTCATTGTGCGACCACCGTATCAGCAGCTTTTATAGCAACGAAATTAACTTCAATCTTTCCTTGTATATCATGCTCTTGCGGAGAAATGATAGAGAAAGCTAAAAAGGCTGGAATTTGGGAAGAAAGAGATAATTATGTTCCTAAAGTAGGCGATGTAATTCTGTATGATTGGGATGATAATGGAAAAGGCGACGATAAAGGAGCGCCCGAACATGTTGGAATTGCCGCTGAAATACTAAATGGAAAGAAGTTTGCTGTTTATGAAGGGAATACAGTTAATTATGCAGCTGGCACAAGAACTATGGAAGTTAATGGCCGTTACATAAGAGGCTACATTCTTCCGAATTATAAAAGTCTAGCAACAAAAGAACTTCCAATATTAGAAAAGAAAGGCTATAAGTTGGGTGATAAAACGAGAGGCGTATTTGCTTTCAAAGAGCTACTCTTAATCGCTCACAAATTAGGAATAGTTTCTAATAAAGTTGATGAGAATGCCACATTTGGAAAAGGAACAGAGAAAGCTGTTAATAAACTTTTGAAAAATGCTGGATATCGTCAAAATGGAATTGCTGGTAAAAAATTAGAAAAGTATTTAGCTAAACTTATAAAGAAGAAATTATGAGTATTGAGGTTAAAGGTAATTTTGATAAAACAAAAGCGTTTTTTGATAATTACCTAACAGAGCGAGCTAATTATATTTGGCTTTTAAAAAAGTATGGAGAAGAAGGAGTAAGAGCCTTATCTGCTGCAACTCCAAAAGATACTGGTGAAACTTCTTCTTCTTGGTATTATGAAATAGAACAGAAAAAAGATAGATATGTAATATATTGGAAAAATAATCATATGGCAGGAAATTCGACGATTCCTTTAGCATTACTTATACAGTATGGACATGGCACTAGAAATGGCGGCTATGTTGAAGGAATAGACTATATAAATCCTGTTTTAAAACCAATAGTCGAAAAGATGTCTAATGAGATATGGAGGGATTTAACTAAATGAGTAGCATCGATGAGCGCGTAGTTAAAATGACGTTTGATAATGATCGATTCGAAGCTGGCGTAAAACAAAGTATGAAATCTCTCCAAGCTTTAAATAAAAGTACCGATGACTTGGGAAATGCTTCGGAAAATTTAAAAGCTTTCGAAAGAATTGGAAATAGTTTATCTTTATCGGGATTAGAAAATTCCATTATAGCAATAGAAAAAAGATTTTCTACATTAGGCATAGCTGGAATGACAGCTATACAAAACATTACAACCTCAGCCATGGTTACTGGCAAAAAAATAGCAAATTCTATAACTAGTCCTATTATTGAGGGCGGTAAAGTA
>Ga0326513_10000497_pt1 | contig 33307 bp, 53 predicted proteins | sample 2_2465_0518_D_FD_203654 | JGI IMG/M metagenome (GOLD analysis project Ga0326513, IMG submission 203654) | Bovine rumen microbial communities from UC Davis, California, United States - 2_2465_0518 | ecosystem: Host-associated > Mammals > Digestive system > Stomach > Rumen | place: USA...
ATGGAATAATTGCCGGTCTTCTTTCCGCAGACCTCGCAGCGGTAACGGCAGTCATCATTCGGCGCGATATGGGTGTCCAGCTTCGGGTACACCCCGCAGCACTTCGTGCAGTTCGTCCCGTACCAGAACCCGAGATCCCAGCCTTCTGCCACCAGCTGATCCTGGTGCTTTTTCGCTTCTTCCGCAGTCATGCCTTCACCTCCGCCACATGCTTTGACAGGATGTCCTTGACCAGCTGGGACAGGCTGATGTATTTGCCCAGGGCAGCGCCCTTCCGGGTCGCTTCCCTGACGAGCGCTTCATACACTTCCACGGGAATGTAGCTTGCGATCGTGATATTATGTTCTGACCATTTGTATTGCTTATTCATTTTTTTCCTCCTGTAAAAAAGTCTCAGTCCTTCATTCCGCCGCGGGAGCAGAACTCATCTTCCATCATCACGGTATGCCAGACGCTGCAGCGTCCCTGGGTGTCTTTCAGCCCGATCGGATCCCAATTGCCGTTTTCGTCGATGTTTTTCGACCAGCAGACGCAGTCTCCACAGGTCGTGAACATCGTCATGGATTCCGTCCACTTCTTCGCGTCGCTGTTCAGCTTCTCCATGCAGTCCGATGTTCCCTGACCGTAGAAGTCCCGTTCGTTGTATCGGTCGTAAGGGCAAGCCGAACAGTCCCGTTCGTCCCTGCCGTAACAGCAGTTCATCCCTTCCAGGATCTTAAGGTATGCCGGCTTACGCTTCCTTGCCATCTCTCTCCTCCATTGTCACGAGGGTGTCATCAGGTTTCGGCAGGCTGAAAGCGACCGTCGGCTCTCCTACCTTCTGGAATTCTTTCAGCTCCGGATGCAACTTTGCGTAAGCTTTCAGCCCTGCGTTGTCCCAGCGGACCGCGCCTTTGCGGTACGACACCACCAGCCATTCGGACTGGGCAGATTCCTTCCGGATCAGGAATTCGGCCTTCAGGATCTCTTTGTGCTGCTCGATCTGAGCTCTGAGCTCCGCGGTCTGTTCTTCGAAGACCTTTTCCTGTTCTTTCAGGACTTCCATGAATCCCGCCAGGGATCTCATGTGATAATTCAATTCTTGTTCGTCCATCATTTTTTCTATTTCACGATTTTTACAATGGGCCGCAAACGGGCTTTGAGAAGGGGGAAATGGAATTCCCCTTTTTAAAGCCGTTTTCCGTTTTTTGTTGAAAGGAAAATTCTTCCGTTTTCACGATTTTGGAAAACGGAGAAAATTCCGTTTTCTTCTTTTTTTGTGAAAACGGAGAATTTCCCGTTTTCCTTCACTTTTTCACGATTTTTGAAAACCGAAATTTCACTTTTCATCATCTTCGATTTTCCTTACGCAGCCCTTTTTAATTTCATATTCGCCTGTTTCATCAATGCGGCTTCGTGCAGTCCGTTCTGTCACGCCCATATATCCGGCCATCTCTTTGATCGTCACAGGCATCTTCGGATCGGTGTTCAGCGCGTAATACGCAGAGCTGACGCTTTGGGCCCGGCTTTTCGGTGTTGTGAATTTACTGCTCTTCGACAGGTTTCCTTCCGGTGATCCTTGCGGAGCCAGCGCAGCCATGTCTTCTGATTCATCCACAAGATGCAGCGGCCAGCTGAACCAGACATTGATTGGTTCCGGAGTCGCAAACTCGCGCAGTACGAACTCGACCCGCCAGGGAGTCGCCTTCGGATCATCCCGGTAATTGTTCTTGAAGTCTTCCGTCATCTCCAGCGGGACGATGTCGATCAGCGCGTCCGGATCACGGGCGAACACACCGGAACCCGATGCTCTGTCCATGGCCTTCTTCCCGCCCTGTGCGCCTTTGCTGTGATGATGGCAATAGATCATCGAAACGCCCGCAGCTGCGCAGATCTTGTCGAACTGGTTGCAGAAGAAACCCATCTCTGAAGCATTGTTTTCGTCCCCTGTGATGACCTTATAGATCGGATCCAGGATGACCGCGGTGACATTTTCGTTCCGGATCTTCCGGATGATCTTCGGCGCCAGCTCGTCAAGGCGCATGGCATAGCCGCGGAGGTTCCAGACCATGATGTTCCTGCCGTTCTTCCACGGGATATCCAGTGCCCGGTAAATGTCAGCGAAACGGTGTTTCGTCGATGCCGGATCTATTTCAAGGTTGATGTAAAGCACCTTTCCCTGTCTGCACTGGAACCCGAGCCATTTCCGGCCTTCCGCGATCGCGACACAGAGCTCGATGAGCGAGAACGACTTACCGGACTTTGACGGGCCCGCGACAAGCATCTTATGGCCCTGCCGAAGGATCCCGGAGATCAGCTCCGGAGCCTGTTCCGGCAGATCGTCGATGAAGTCGGATAAATACTCTATTTCGGGCAGATTATCACTGTTCCCCTCCACAAAGTCTAACCACTCATTCCAGTTCTTCCGGCCGATATTCGTTGCCGCCAGGTACTGCATCTTCCCGTTCCGCGTCACGCCCGGCATCCGGCTCAGCCTCGACGGGTTGCGGTTCTGCCGGTCGATGTCGATCCCCTTGTCTGCCAGATAGTCATACAGGAAATTCACCCGGCTGTAATATTCGTCCTCATCCGCAGCGTCCACATGGACGATGGCATGCAGGGACTTCCCGCCGGAATACACCAGGGCCGCGATCGGCAGTTCCAGCTTCCGGTAAAGCGCATCCTGTTCCTGGATGTCCAGCGTGTCCGACTCGACCAGCGCATAGCGGTATGCCGTGACATTCTCGTTCTTCACGCCTTTCCCGTCGACCGGGTTGAAGCGGATCCATGCGCCCGCGGCTTCCTTCCAGTCACCGACCGTCCACGCGATATCGTTCGGATGCTTCCGGAGCGATGCGATCAGGTCTTCGGCCGTCCGGGTATAGACACCTTTGGAGGGAACGAATTTCCCGTCTTCGGTCTGATAGACATCGTTCGTCACATAGGCCACATAGTCGGAAGGCTCAAACAGCAGCTGCAGATAGGTGATCAGATCCTCGGTCGGTTTCCATTCCTTCACAGGCGCTTCGGAGATCCCGTCGTATTCGATCGCATCATCCCAGCTGAGCACACCGTCACCGTCATAGGGACGCCAGCCGCGGTCTTTTGCCAGCTGGACGATCGTCCCCGCCTTGACGGGCTTTCCGGATCCCTTGAAACCGTTCCACAGTTTCTGACATTCCCCGCGCTTGTAGCGCTTGTCGTTCTGCGACCAGGCATCCCAGGTGCTGCAGGGATAGCCCTCTTCCTTGAGAGCCATCCCCACAGCCAGCCAGTCTGCGCGGTCCAGATCAGCCACCGGAATAGAGTTCAGAGCGGATAACAGTTGTTCGTCCATACTTGCTCCTTACCCCTTGCCCCTTGCCCCTAAAAAGGAATGTCTTCTCCGGAGTCGTCCAGCGCAGCCGGGATGAAGTCCATGTAATACTGGATCCCGTTCGCCTTCTTCAGGGTACCGTCATTTCCGGTATAGGTCCGCTGGATGACATGGGCATGGCCCTGAGCGCCGAGGACCTTGTTCCAGTCCATCACCAGGCGCTCGCCGTGCTTCTTCATCCCGATGCTGCGGAAGAAAGAGCTGAGCTTCCATTCCAGCGTCTTGTAGAGGATCAGCTGATCCTTGATCTCTGCCACGCCGTTCGGCGTATCGATCGACAGCGTCAGCATGGCCTTCGGGCAGGCCGGGATCTTGTCGGAGCCGTTGAACTGGCCGCGTTCGAAACCGCTGACGATAAAGTCATAGTCGCCTTCCGGCAGAAGGACGAATCTGCCGTTGCCATCATCCTCGATGGCTGAATCCCAATCCATAATGTTCAGATCTTTTGTCATGATCATTCTCCTTTGATTTGTGCTTCAAGTTTTCCGAAATGTTTCACGCATCCGGCAATGACTTTTTCCGGATATTCATTCAGCGGAGTTTCCGCATCCATACCGTTCTTTACACAGATGATCTCGCGCACCTGGTAGTCCTCGATCCCGGCTTCCGCCATCAGCTCCTGCAGCCGTTCCAGCGGCGTCGGTTCCTTCGGATCAGGCAGGATCTCCTGCCCCTTGACCCTTGACCCTTGCCCCTCGAATATCGAAGATATTCCTTTGAAGTCCAGGTCCAGCTCTTCCGGCAGGCCGTAGCGGTTCTTTGCATCGTAGACCGGATTGTGCGATGTGTACATGACGCGCTTCCCGCCCTGCGCCTTCTTCGAGTTGCTGTCTGTGGTAACGACAAAGGTCTTGTAATTGCAGAACAGGAGCAGGTCTGCCCATTCCTTCAGGATCGGCGCCACCTGTCGGGAGAGCTTCATCTCCCAGTGGTCGAAGGCTCCGGTCTGCTCCGGTAGTTCGATCTTGCGCTGCTTTGCATGGGCGATCAGCGTCACGTTGATCCCTTTTTCGATGCATCCGTCCAGGGCGATCATCAGGCGGTTCCATTCTTCAGCGAGCATTGTGTACCCCTTGCCATACCCGAAGGATTCGATGCTCTTCTGGTTGTACTTCGCGAGGATATGCTTTACACACAGCGTTTCCGCAGCGTCCGCAGTGTCGATCACCAGCGTCCGGCAGACGGACGGATCACGGAAGACAGCGGTGACATCGCTGAGCAGGTCTTCCCAGGTCGCGTTTTCTTCGACCCTGCGGATATCCAGCTGGCTCGTACCGCCTTCAACGTCCAAAAAGAGCGGTTCCGGAAACTTGCTGGCGAGGGTAGACTTCCCGACGCCTTCCGTTCCGTAAATTACCGTTTTTACGGCGCGGGCGATTTTGCCCGAAATGATATTAAGCATGGTATAATCTCCTATAACAATTGGTGCCCTTCAGAGGGGCTGAGCGGCGTTTTCCGGGGGGACTGCGCCGCTTTTTCTTGCGTAAAAAATGTCCCAAAATTCAGAGGCTGCCTTTTCTTCTCCGTCCATCCAGATCATTCCGCGATAGAGCGTCGCTTTGGATCCGGTCAGATAGTCATGGAATCCTTTGTAGTCGTATGCGATCCCGTAGATCCATTCGGGAGCGGGTCTGACCGAGACCGTAATCGTCTTTTGGGTCACAGCAGGCCTCCGATGATGAAGGCCATCGGGATCCAGATCACCAGGGCGAGGACCGCAGCTGCGATCTCTTCCGGCTGCCAGTTTTCGGCTTTGGCTTTCGGTTTGAGGTTCAGGTCAGTCATTGGAGCCCTCCTCCTGGATAAACTTGCCGAAGACATCGCTCCAGTTCATGCGGCCGGGAATGTTGCCCGGTGTGTCATCCACCCACAGCAGGATGTAGCCGTAGTGCGCCAGCTCTTTTCCCAGCGTCTGGAAGGTGATGGTCTTCCCCGGGCGGAAGATCGTCCGGTTGAAGATCTCGCCGGTCCGGCTGTCCCGGAAGCGGATGTTCGTCGCGTTGACTTCGATCGGCGAAGTCGTCAGGAACTTCTCAAGATCAAACATTTTTTCTCCTTTCCTTACATTCCGCAGAGGTTCTCCCTGCTGTCAAAACCGTTTGCGAAAAAGTCGTATTCGACTTCCGCGTCCTCCGGGGTGATCTCGCCGCTGGCGATCTTCGCCCGGAGCATCTCATCAAATTCAGCGTTGGTCATCTGAATCCTCCTCGTAAAATTCCTTCCAATCAAATTCCAGGACTTTACCGAGTTTCTGGGCTACCTTCGGCCTTGGCTGACGTTCACCTGATTCGTAGCGAGCAATCTGCGACTGACTTACGCCGGATGATTCCGCCAGCTGCTGCTGGGTGATGCCTTTTTCTTTCCGAATCTCCTTCAGGTTCATCTCTCTCCTTTCTGTGCGATCGGGATAATATCCCGTCTCACAATAATAATTATATACCTATATGTCATATTGTCAAGGGATTTATTATTGTTTGGCATATTTATTGTTACTTATAAAAAATGTCAAAAAGGCATAATATAATATAGGATATAGAGGTGATTCATGAATAATCTGAAACTTTTACGAAAAAAAAGGGGGCTGGGACAGGTCGAATTATCGAATATGCTCGGGATAACCCAGTCATCTTATTCCAGATATGAAGCTGGGCTCCGGGATATCCCGACAGATATTCTGACGAAACTTGCGGATATACTTGGCTCAAGTACGGACGAGATCCTCGGTCTCAATAACGACCAGACACAGCCAGGTTGGAAGGTCGTCCAGGATCCTGCTGATCCTCGGTTCCCGCCGAAAGTCTTTCCTGCTGAGCCGCTCCCCGATCTGGATCGAGAGACGGCCCTGATCCCGATCCTCGGTTCTGTCCGTGCAGGCTATGATAATTATGTAGAGGATAACCGGGAGGGATACATGCCTGTCGATGATCGGTTGAAAGCGATGCATCCGGATGCTTACGTTCTAAACGTCAAAGGAGACTCCATGGAACCGGAGATCAAGCACGGAGACATCGTCATCTGCGCTCCGGATGTGGAAGTCCGGAACAATGATGTTGCGATCGTCTGCGTGAACGGTGAAGTCGGCACGGTGAAGCGGATCCGCTACGAAGGGAACGGGCTGACGCTGGTCCCGGCGAATCCGAATTACCGGAAGATCCATTATTCCGCCGAAGACGTGCAGAGTTATCCGGTGTCCCTGCAGTCGAAGGTGATCGAGGTGCGGCACCGGTACCATTGAGGTGTGAGGTATATTATGAAAAGGTGTTTGTTTTTGAGCCTTTTCCTGGTTCTTTTCCTGTCAGCTTTTGCATCACGGAAATCAGATGAACCAACAATTAAAGTCATCTCGCCTGAAGAATTTTTTTCGGTCGATTATTCAGACAAACAGAAATGTTTTTCTTGCGTTACTGTTGAGGGAGAACTGATCGATTATTGTCTGATCAAAGGGAATATCAACAAGAAAAATCGTATTTACCACTGTCCGAACTGGCGTGATTACGGTAAAACCAAAATCGACCTTTCAAAGGGAGAACGGTATTTTTATACCGAAGAGGAAGCTGTCAGCAATGGGTGGCGGGAAGCAGAATATTACAGAGATGATTGTCAGATCGGATTGCCGATGCGATGATTTTTGGAGTGCACATGAAGAAGTTTGTATTGATCCTATTTTTATTGATGGCCGTGTTCGGATCCGCAGCTGCGCAGACCTGCGACTGCGGGGATCTGCAGGCCCAGGTGGATGCACTGACCATGCAGGTACAGAATCTTACTGATTTATTTGAAGCGTTCGATATGGAAACGATCATCCAGGATTCCACTTCGACCCAAATTAAATCTGAATCGCTGGAGCCGGTCAATTTCAAAGATTGTTCTGTCAGTTTTCATACTATGATGCTGAGATCCAATTCAAGATATTCTATCCTGGATGTTTATCTGACCTTTCAAAATACGAGTGAGACGGAAACCGTCGATTTTATTTCACAGGTCAGGCTCAGGGCTTTTCAGGATGGTATCGGTCTGCTGGAAGGACGAAACCGCGGAACTACCAGATATCTTAGGCCTGGGCAACAAAGAGATCTGCGAAAATCTTATATTCTTGTAAATCCAGGTTCTTCAGTTGAACTTGAATTTATTCCGATCCGATCCGGTCAGGATCCGGAAATCCGTATGATCGACTTGTCCGGACAATAAAAAAGACCGCTCATCCCCCGAGGCGGTCTTCCTTCGATGGTCTCCCATCGGATGCCAACTGATATAGATATTTTATCATGACAGTAAGCACATCTCCTTTTAAAATTGGCGACAAAGTGGTCGCATACTGCCGATACTCCGAAGGCGACGAGCAGGGCCTGAAGAACCAGTCGACCGAAGAACAGGCTGAGGCGATCCGGCGTTTCTGCGAGTCTTCCGGGCTTCAGCTGGTCCGGGTCTTTGCCGATCCATTCGCTTCCGGCCGGTCTGTGGCGAAGCGCGACCATTATCTGGAGATGCTGTCGTTCCTTCTCCACAAGAAGAAGCCGGATGTTCAGGGTGTCGTGCTCTGGGATTATGAGCGGTACGGCCGGAACTATGACCAGGCACAGCTGGACGCGGCAAGGTTACGGATGGCAGGGTATAAGATCTATTCCCTCCAGCAGCCAATCGTCGACAACGGGCCTTTTTCCCATGTGCTGGAAGCGATGTATTTCGCATCCGCGCAGAACCAGTCGGACATGATCAGCGCCGATGTGAAGCGGGCTCTGCAGAATAACTTCATTAAATATAAAGTCATCCCGCGATCGAACATCCCCGACGGATGGGCTGCGGTACCGGTGCGGATGGGATTCATGACGGACGGATCGGAGCGGGTCGGTTATCGCATGGAGCCGGATCCGGAATACCTCCACAAGTTCCGCGTGGCGATCAATGCCAGGCTGAACGGGTCTTCGGTCGGCGAGATGATGCAGATCATCGGCGGAAAGTACGGGACGAAATACTCGAAGGTCTGCGATCTGATGCGGAAGCCGCTTTTATACGGGTCGTTTTCTTATGGCGGGACAGTGATCGAGGACTACTGCACACCGGTGATCACCAGGAAGGAATGGGAGAAGCTGCAGGAATACAATGACGGGCTGAAGACGAAGGTCCGCAAGCGCGCTCCCGGATCCGGTGCGTATTCGCTGAACCGGACACTGCTCTCGGGGATGCTGTACTGCGGTGTGTGCGGAAAGCGGATGTATAACGATAAGCGGACCGCGAAGGGTCACGTCTATGAGACGTATCGGTGTAATCTGAAGCATGCCGGGATCCGCCGGGAATTCCTCGAGAGCATGGTGCTTTCCGCGGCAGAAGATCTGCTGACGGGAGAAACATGGAAGAATGATTCTGAGAGGCTCATAGCGTCGTTTTCAGAGCCTTTGGATGCAGGTGTGGATAAGTTTGCGATCAGGCGGGAAATCGCCCAAATTGAGCGGAAATTGGGCCGTCTGAGCGATGCTGTGGCAGATGGCGGCGGGTCCCGGTCGATCCTCAGCAAGATCACGGAATTGGAGACGAAACGGGAGGCTCTGTCTGCCCAGCTGGAAGCGGGTTCCGGTGCCGATCTGGAGAAGATCCGGAATGTGACGGAGCGGCTGCGTGTGCGGATCCTGGACACTTTAAATGACGACAGCGCAAGTGTCGACGATAAACGCGACGCGCTTGCGCTGTTCATCCCGCGGATCACCATCTATAATGGTTGCGACCTATTGGTCGAGCACGGTCTGCCCGGTTACTCGGGAGTTGCGGGTGAATCCGCCATCTCAGACGAGCGCCCCCAGAGGGATGGAGATTACACACGCAATCATATGCTCAGGATGGTGATCCATTTGAGCTGAAAATGAGGCTATTCACCTTCCGGTTCCGGTGTCGGCTCCGGTTCTGGCGTGTCATGGAAGAAACATTTCTGCTCTACCTGAAAGCCGTCGAAGTTGAGCAGGGTCGCACCGTGGACCGGACTGTTGGAAGTCGCGGCACGCGTCAGGATCTCATAGTATTTTGCGTAGGCGCTGTCTTCCTGCTCTTTGGCTGACGGATAGACGGCGATGTTCCCGCTGGCGTTGCGGGTGATCTCAAGGACGATGTAGTTCTGCATATAGCTCTCCTTTTGTTTATGCGTTTGCCAACGCGATAAGCTGTTCCGCAACTGTGGTCGCAGTTACGTTTGTTCCGACTGTGATCGCACTGCCACTTCCGATGTTTGCAGTGGTCTTGTAAAGGGTGTCACCCACGATAAGCAAGTCACCCGTGGAGTAGTTCTTGCTTGCCACCATTGCCGTTTCGATACCCGCAATAAGTGAGCGTGTAGCCCTCTGGCTCTCCGCTATCTGTTCCTCGATGAACAGCTTCGTGTCTGCCCGATAAGTAAGGTCAATATTCCCGGTGTCCGCAAAGACATGGTTCTCTCCTTTCAGCGTTTCCAGAGTGGATGCATCCAGTTGGACGGTGAAAGGTTCGGCAAGTTCATACACAAGTTGAACACCATTCATAGCTGTTTTGAAGTCGGAAGCATCGGTATAAGCCGAATCAGCAATAAAAACAATCGTCCCGCTTTGCGCAATACATTTGTCAAATCCGGCTTTACCAATCTGAGTGGCAGTTGTGGTTTTGTATTGACTGCATTTATATGGAGCTAAAATGTTAGCCGAATAATATTTTATGCCTGATATAGTCGTTTTGAAGTAATCGAAAATAATTTGGCCACTTGGGCTAAAGTGTACCCAACTCAATGTTCCCAAATCTACCATTACCCTGTCCACCGTCAGCATCCCCGTCAGGACATCCAAAACACCACCATAGACCGTCCCCGCTTCAGTCTGCCATGAAATGGGGAGAGTTGTACCCTGTTGTGGCGACCATGAAGCATCAGGGTCGGATGCAAGACGAATTTGAGGGTAAGCTGTAATGGAATTACCATCAAAAGACTTAGTTATAAACAGCCTAAGTAAAATAGGAGTTTGCTTTGTGAGTGATATGGTTACATCTTCATGTCCTTCATATACTAAATCAATGCTAATTTGCGCTCCGTCCGTCACATCAAAAATTTGCAATCGAGTTCCCGTTCTTGACCCATAATCAAATCCATTGACTTTATAATTTCCCGCCGGAAGTGTAACGATACCTAAATTTTTATTTGTGTTTCCACTAATCGGAGTACCTGAAATAGTAACACTCCCGTCGTTGTTGACCGTAAAAGTTACCCCGCTTTTGGTTTCAGTTTCCGCCGTTGTTTTGAACAGATTCTTGCCCGCACTCCGAATATTCGTACCCGTCCATCCGCTGATGGGTCGCACATTATCAGGGCTTGGGTCACCATCTCCCTGTTGCACGGGTTCTATCCCCACGGTCAGCGCAGTCACGGGAGCGGGAGAGCCGTCGGTGAAGGATGCGATACTACCCGAAGCGGTTTCCGCGATGACAGGAGCTTTACTGTCCAGTGCGTTCTGTAAGTCGGTCTGGTCGCTCAGTGTTCCTGTGATGTTGCCCCACATATCTGAACCGTTGGTCACTGTAAAGGTCGTGGTCGTGCCGTCAGTCATCGTGATGGTATAAGTGTCCACAAGGCCGACAGTCGCAGTCTTTTCAATGCTCTGGATGCCGTTGCCTGTGTCGCCCTTTTCGCCGTTAGTCACCGTGAAGGTCGTGCTGGTGCCGTTGGTATAAGCGATCGTGTAAGTGTCAACAAGCCCGGACGTCCCAGTCTTTGTGATGGAGCTGATCCCGTTGCCATTAACGACCTGATAGGTGGTCGTTGTACCGTTCTGGAAGGTGATGGTATAAGTATCGGTCAGACCAGAAGTACCCGTCTTCTGGATCTTCGTGATGCCGTTCCCATTGGTCACGGTGAAGGTCGCCGTCTGTTCATTGGTGTAGGTAATAGTATAGGTATCCACCAGACCGGAAGTGCCGGTCTTGCTGATGGAAGCGATCCCGTTCCCCGTGTCTCCCTTTTCGCCGTTGGTGACGGTGAAAGTGGAAGAAGTCCCGTCATTGTAGCTGATGGTGTAGGTATCGACCAAACCCGAGGTGCCGGTCTTCCGGATGGAGCTGATGCCTTTCCCGTTCTTTACCGTATAGGAAGCAGTCGTTCCATTGGTATAGTAAATGGTATAGGTATCGGTCAGCACGTCGGTACCGGTCTTTTCGATCCGGATGATCCCGTTGCCGTTGACCACATCGAAGGTCGTGCTGGTGCCATTCGTAAAGACGATCGTGTAGGTATCGGTCAGAACATCGGTGCCCGTTTTCGTGACGGATGCGATGCCGTTGCCATCCTCGACCGGAAAGTCGAAGTATTGGCCGTTGGTGTAGGAGATGCGGTAGGTCTTGACCAGGCCGACTTCGCTCAGCAATTCGATGGAAGCGATACCGTTTCCGGTCTTTCCTGCCGGGCCCTGCCCGTACATTTCGATGATGATCTCTTTGCTCGTCAATTCAGTAACATTCATTCTGTGCTCCTTCCGTAAACGTAGCATTTGCCGGTCAGGGGATACCATACAGTCCCGCCTTCATCCGTCAGCTTGAGATCCCAGGCATAGGTGCCCGGATTCAATGCCGCAGTGAACCGGTTCTGCAGGGTGAGATCGATCTTTCCTTCGACCGCTTCGATGTCACATTCCATCTCCGCGATGAGGCCGCCGTTCATCCCGCGCCGGATCTGGATGGCCGCTGTCCAGCCAGTGAAGTCGATCGGCTCTTTGTCGATCTTCCAGCCGGTGGTCAGCAGGTAGTCTTCTCCTTTATAGATGTAAAGATCGTATTCTGCCCGTTCCATAGTTCCTCCTATATCGCAAGCCTTAGATCAATGCCAGATTTGTATAAATGCGCTGATGTTCAGCCGCACTCAGTTCCTTGCTATATGCGGCGATAGCTCTGACATAAAAATGTCCATTCATCGCAACTGGATTCCCAGAGCTATCCGTCATATCCCCTGATCCACCGATAAGTCGCGGAATATCTGCGGCTCTGAACCGAGTCCACGGACCTTGATTTGCCCCTGATGTCGCAGTAGCGTTTCGCATACTGACCGAACTTCCATTATGATAAAGAACCCCCGTACCAGTATTGGTCAGTCCGTAAACTCCATCTCCAAGCTCTCCATTAGCCAGTCGTAACGCCGCCGCGCCAAAAGTCTGTTCGTCATTACCGTTTTGATGGGAAATCCCGGTATCCTGACAATGTGTCCAAAACAGTGCTGTTTCAAAAATGGTCTTCAGCCAGACACCGATACCGCCCCAGTTACCTGTCAAAGCCATGAAGTTTCCACCCCATACATCAGTTACTTTTATGACGATTGATTTGATTTTTCCTGATGATCTCAGTGTTGACTGATCGAGATAGTTTGAGTTATTGATATAGAAACCAGCATTGGACATATATAAACATCCATTGTTTGTTATGTCACCGTATTTTCGGGTCAGATCCTTTTTAGCATCAGCTACTGAGTACCGGTTCACGAAAGTATATGCGGCAAGGCAGTTGGCATCGCTCAAGCCATCCAGTGACCACCAAAGCGAACCAGAAGAAGCAAGCCTCTTTTTTGTGCTGAAGTAATCCATCAGGCCGCCTCGCTGTTGCACCAGAAATAAGACCCGTCCCACCAGAGCATCAGGTTATAGCGGACAGATTTCAAGCTCAGAGATGCTCCCTGGACCTTCGGCGTGTAAGCGGCCCCGTTCGAGCGGAAGGTCACGCCTGTGAAAGCGCTGCTTGATGTGAAACAGACGGAGCTGCACCAGATGTCTGTTAATGGAAGCGTCGGCGGCAGTACGATCTGCAGGGAGTTGATCGGCGAATCGTTTCGGTATTCCCAGTCATTTTCGACGTTCAGTGATATCCCGCTGAAACTGATCGCGGAAGCACCGCCCAAAGTATAGCGGAAGCGGCGGTCGGTGACATTCCCGGCTGCGATCGTAACGGCTCCGGCTGCCACAGCGATCTGTGCCAGCGGGAGCTCCCAGATGGAGCCTGCGATCTTTGTCGGTGTCGGCACTGCCGGGCTTGACGCCGGAGTACCGGTCTTGACCACGATCTCCATGGTGGAAGGCGAGCCGTAAGTTACACGGGCAACGACCAGATCGCGCCTTGCGTATGTCGGATCCGCGTCAGGGACTGTCAGGGTGATCTGTTCATCCAGAACCCCCTGGTGGGAGCGGACCCGGCATTCTCCGGCTTTGACATAGACCTGCATTCCGGAACTGTTGCCGAAAACCTCAAGCTCGTTTCCGATCCCGGCAATGACGCCGTCAGGAATGGACGGGGCGAAGTAAGACGCCCAGTTCGTCTGGTTCAATGGCAGGATATTATTGAAAAATCCTATTTTGCTAAAATTTACGGAAGATGGCATAGGTTTCTCCTTTATCTGCTCTGCTGCAGTACTTTGATCTGTTCTTTCAGCGTTCCCAATTCGGTAAAGACCGACTGCAGTTCACCGCGCTGCTGGGTCCCGACGGAAGGTTCGATAGTCTCGACACCTTCCGAATAGGCCACTTTGATCTCATCGACTTTAGCGGTGAATTCATCGGTGCCGATCCGGACCGCAACGATATCGCCGATGTCGTAGTCTTCCGGAAAGACATTGCGCGGGATCTCTGTCGTGGTCAGTTTATAACCAAACTGCGCTGAAGCTTTTTCCAGTTCTTCATAGGCGGCTGCTTGCAGACGCTGCGCGACAAATGCCCAGGATTCGCCTCCGTCCTTGTCCCGTCTGATATCTCCCCTGGAAACGACCGCTTCGATCCTGCCCCATTTGCTGATACTGGCGTTGTCCATGACGATGGCCGTCATGGTGTCTTCTTCGGAATCCGGATCATTTTCGTTGATGGGCTTCTGACATCCGGTGACAAGCAGCCAGTTTGCCTTCGGTGCTTTGATGGTCCGTTCCCATGCCGAGAGGGAGCCATTATCTGTACTGAAAATGACTTTGTCTGAAATGTCCTGCGGATTTCGGACAAGGATGTCCCAGCTGCCGGCAGCCATGTCCCAGACTTCCCGGATGACAAGATCCGTGTCGTTGAGCTTGTCCCGGATGTATTTCAGCAGCTCGACCGGTTCGGTCTCGATATTTACGGTATCGCCGATCTCAGTCTGTGCGGAAACGGACAGCCACGGAATGCGGCGGCCTGCCAGCGCAGAGTTGGCAGCGTTCTTCTTGATCAGGTCCAGCAGGACGACAGAAAGCTTTCCGGTAGCTGAGTACATCTCATCCGGATCCGGCGGAGTTACCGAAGGGATCGGATAGATCAGCCTCCGGGAAAGCTTCCCGAGGTCGGAAAGACCTTCGATCTCCCAGTCATAGATGCGAGTCGATGCGTCATAGGTCGTCGCGATCTCACAGACATAACCGCAGAATAAGATGGTCCCGTTCCGGAAGACTGCTATGTCAGCGCCTTCTGCAAGCGGGCATGGTTCCAGACCGGAGCCTTCAAATTTCCATTTTATCGGCTCATTGCTGCGGAAAGTCGCAGTGATCGAGGTCAGTCCTTCGACCAGCGTATCACGCAGGCCGTTTTCGTCTTTGAGATAGACTTCATAGAGAGTACTCATGCGGACAAATACCTCTGATGATATCGGATCCGGGCGAAGGTCTCTTCGTTGGAATCTGTGTAGTAGAACGTGATGGAGTTCGATCCTTTAACGATCTCCCAGACCAGGGAAGAACCTAACGCGAGCTTCTGAGTGATGTCTGTCTCCGTGTCATCTGTATTGGTTAGGATGATCGCCCGTTCATGCTCCCGGCAATCGAAGGTCAGTTTCTGACCCGCCAGAAGATGCAGGTCCGGGTCCACTTCCAGGACCTGACCGGTCGTGTCATTGGTGACCCTGATAACTGATGCCGGCCCGATGATCTCAACGATCGGGTAGAACGATTCGCCGGAATTATTAATGAACGTGGTCGAGATGCCATCCGTCAGATACAGATCATCGGAAAGGAGGAGGTCGTCATTGAGGTAGACCAGATCCGAGAGGTTCCGTATCGCCAGGACCGTTTCGTCTATGTCATAGAAATAGGCGTTCCCGGCAAAGAAGCTAAGCGTGAACTGCTGGGCATAGGGCAGTTCATGGACGATCTCATCCATGCCGCCTGCATAGACGCAATCGATCAGGACGAATGAGCCGTCTGACCGTTTGACCTTCAGTGTCCCCCAATTTTTTCGGGAACCGACCTGGATCAGGCGGGAGGCCATATCGGCAAGGATCACGTCCCGTTCCCGGCAGGAGTCTCCGTTTATGACCATCTGGATCGAGAGTGTCCGCGGTTTCATGATGACCGCCAGGGTGTCTGTCATCCCGTCGGCATACTGACGGGTCACACATTCCAGCGGAGGGGCCGCGAAGCCTTCGCGTCCGTAGCATTCCCACCATTTTTTGTATCCGTCGCAAGAGAGGATGACTTCATCCCCTGCGGCGGTGATATAGCTGATGTAAGGATAAGGATCAAGCGCCGGCATATACGGCCTCCTTTATCGCTTTGTTGGCGGCTTTGGTCACATAAGCGGAGATCGTGCGTTCATCCCCGATGACATCGCCCTGAAAGATGACGTTGACGGTCGGATTCATTCCGATCCTGTCGTTCGGGATGATGGTCCCGCCGGTATTCGGCACGAAGATCTCCGGCCCGAGTTCGCCGACCAGGTAAGCGCTGTCTGTGCGTACCGGACCGCCGGAGGCTTTCCCTCCGCCATAATGGCTCCATCCGCCCTTCTTCCCGCCTCCTCCGGAACCGCCGGAGTTCACGGTATTGATCATCGTGATATAGGCATCGACTACTGCATAGAAGGCGGAAGCCGTGTCCCATGCTGCGGAAGCAAGTCCTTCGACTACGCTGGTAGCCTCCCCTGCTTCGAGCCGCATGGTCTCGGATGCCTGGATGAAGGCTGTCGTCCAGTACTGGGCCAGAAGCTGAGAGGTGGCGTAAATGTCTATGAAAAGACCGTATACTGCGCCGAGGGAAGTGTAGAGGGTATTCCCGGCTCCGGCATTGATATTACCTTCCTCATCGGTCGATGTCTGGCAGAGGAACAGCATCACTGTATTGATGGCAGTGACGAAGCCTTCAGAGAAATATACACCGAGGTTTTCAGCTGCCACACGAATGCTGTCCAACTTTGCAGGAAGTCCGGAGAGCGCGATCGAGAAGGCGCTTTCTTCACCGAGCGTTTCGTTCATGGCGGTGAAGCCTTCCGTAGTGGTACCGACTGCCGTTCCGAAGGCCGTCCAGGATTCGGAGACTGCTTCATCGATCGGCTGGTTGGCGAACTGCTGGAAGGCATCGGATTCGAGGATCTCATTGATCTGATCCATGGATTCGGTCAAGTCGGTGCTCGTTGCTTGGGAGACGCCGTCAATAGCTTCCTGCATCCCTTTGAGGACTTCCTGCGCTTCTTCGGAAGCGGTCTTCGTTTCGGTGATGCTGTCCGCGGCGGTCTCCATGACTGTTGACTGATCGGCAACAGCTTCGGAGACAGTGCTCGCAGCACTGGCAAGGTCCTGTTCCTGTGTCACCCAGCTCATCGTGATATCATCCCAACGGGCGAGGACATCTTCGCCGGTTTCCGGGTCAAAGACTTCAGCATAGGAATAATCCCGGATCTCCAGCTGACCGAAACCATTCTCGACCAACTGCTGTGTGGCTGTGTCCATGTTCTCGATACCTTCGGCTGTTGCCACGGTATAAGTTGAGACATCGTCCATCCGGCTGATCAGGAGCCCGATGATGGTGACAAGTCCGGCGATCGCAGTAGCGGCGGCCAGAGCAGGAGCAGAGATAGTGATCATTCCGGCATTGAACAGCGTGATAACCGGCAGGGCAGCTCCCATGACCGTGGCAAGGCCTGCCAATGCGGCACCGATGCCGACGATATTCGCGGTGGCTTCCGGATGGTCCGCGATCCATCCCGCAATGCTGTCCAGGACATTTACGATCTGCGGAGCGTATTTGTCTATCAGCGGGACCAGCGCCTCCCCGAATGTAGTCTTGATCCCGTTGAAGGCATCTTTGATGCCCTGGACTTTCTCAGCCGTTTCCGGATTGACAGCCAGGGCCGACTCCAGAGCTCCCGCGACAAAGTCTTTCAAGGCTCCGGCGATCTGCGAGATCTGGTTGGCGATCGAGATCACCTTGGTCGCGACCTGTCCGGCTTTTGACGCGGCATCTTTGAATTTGTCAGCTAAACTCTGTACAGTTGATTTTGCCGGAGAGATATTCTGTTCAACAGTATCGCCGACCTTCCCGACTTCTTTTTTCAGTTCGGATAGATCCGCGCCGATCTTGACGTTGATCCCGGCAATGGATGCAGCTGCCATTTATTCTCCTAACTCGTCCGGTTCAAGCTGGGCATCAACACGTTTTTGTTTCTCAGGCCAGAGCAGGAGCTGGTCCCACTTCTTGAGTTTCTGTTTCCGCTTCGATGTGTTGATGTTGATGATCAGGGCCTTGATGCTGGCGATCAGGTTGTCGATGACGGCCAGCCCCCAGGGCTCGATCCGGTAGAAGGCGATCCATTCATCCAGCTGTGCGGTCGTCATCTCCCGCAGCATAGCATTCGGATTCGCATAACCTAATTTCAAGGCTAATCGAAGGATGAACCTCCGCTCTCCGTCCCGACGGAGTTTTTTTCGGCGTCCGCCACGGATTTATCGGGATTCCGCATCCCGGAGATCTCCAGCACGCGGATGGCCACACGGCTGATCGCCTTGGTGTTTTTCCTGCTCAGTTCCGCGATCTGCTTCTGGTCGAAGATGCGGTTCCCGTCCTCGTCCACGATGGACATGACGCAGAGCATTTCGTCAATGTTGTCGTTCCCGGCATCGATCGCTTTTTTCAGCGTGACACGCTGGGCTCCGGAAAGGGAGCGGATCCGGACGATACCGTCCCATTCCGGACAATCCACCTCATCATAGACGAAGTCTTCGGCCTGAAGGATCGCATTCGCGGTCAGATATTTGCCCATGCGTTCCTCAGCTCAGCAGCTGGTCGGAGATGTCTTCGACGTCCCCGTTGATGGCCAGGGCGACGGTGTCGATGATGACATCCGGGCTCTGCGCGTCATAATCGGCGCGGGTGATGGACAAAACGGATGCTTCAAATTCGTAGACGAGGCCGTCAGGATAGACCTGGCGGAACTTGCGTGTGCCGGTCGTACCGCGCAGAGTGAACAGCGTCTGATGGACCGCATCGGTGCGGTCGGTCTCCATGTAAAAGGAGTAGTCACCCGGATCCGGCAGGCAGTCAGGGATGTATTCCCGGCTCTTGCTCTGGTTGTGGGTGACTTCGATCTTCTGGGCTTCAAGGGCAAGGCCCGGAACATTGCGAAGACGCGGGATGTCCGTGAAGGTCGGCGTCTCGTCTGCGGAGCCGATCTGCAGTTTAGTCCCCATGTTAGTCTTGTACATACTTATCCTCCCGGGGCTCATGCCCCTTCTGTTTGATGTGGTTGACGAAGGTCACTTCGTCGATGGTCTCAAAGCCGCACCGGCATTCATAGACCGGCCAGCCGTCCCAATACTTCCTTATCCTTCCGGCTCGACCGCGAGCCCGCGGAACTGCAGGTGTTCGCGTTTCACCGTGATTCTCGGTTCCCATACGTCCCTCTTTCCGGCCTGTCCTGCCACAAGGGAGAAGCTCCAGCCTTCGGCAGTGACGGTCTGACCGCAGATCTGAGCGGTCAGGTCTTTCGACATGGTGTCCGCGTCGTCAAGGCTGCCGTAGAAGCTGACTTCGATGAGGACTTCGTGCACCGGTGTGGATCCGGACGCAGTGTTCCGCACACGATCCTGGATGAGCAGATAAGTGCAGACCCGCATGGTCTCCCGGGCGAGGCTGTCCATCAGCTGGAGCGGCATGTTCGCCTGAAAGACTTTGCAGTCTTCAGGAACTGCGTTTCGGATCAGTGATTCGAAGGCATCATATATTCGCGGTGCCTGCTGCGATTGCGGCATAAAGCTCATCCTCCATAAGTGTCAGGATATCTTCCTGATGATCGTCAAAGGCCGGTTCGATGTATGAATGTGGCTGTAAATAGACATGTCTGGCGAATACTTCTTTGTCGTTGTACCAGAAATGCAGATACTTTGCATTTTTCGGATAGATATGACCGCCGTAGTTCTGGATCATGGCATAGACGACTTCTTCAGTGTTCGGCCCGATGTAGACGTCCGAACCTTTATCATTGGTCAGAGCTGTCACGAAGACAGAGTTGAACAGCGCGCCTGTCTTCAGGAGATGTTCCTTCAGAATGTTCTGCTGCATCCACCATTTGACATGTTCACCGACCTTCGTCATCATTTCGACGGAGGCTTCGTCCTTTACTCTGCCGACCAGTTCATCCAGTTCCTTCTGGACTTCCGCGATCCCTTCCAATTCAAAGGTGATCTCATTGCCGGTACTGGTACGGAAGGTCGTGCTCATGCGTAGACCTCCGAAGCCTGGACCACCTGACCGGATGGGCCGAAGCTTCCCGGCAGGCGGCTGACTTCAAAGACGCGGGGCGCGGCCAGCTTCGTCCCAAAGGATTCAAGGATGGTCACGCGGTCCTTCATCCCGATGCGGACACCCAGCGGAAAACGGATCTCCGCGGTGGCTTCGACCGTTTCGTACATCCCGCTGTCGGAGCTGTAACCGGAAGACAGCTTGAACCCGCACTTCGTTTTGAAGGCTTTGCCGTAGCTGACGGTCCCGTCTCCTGCAACGATGTAAGGCTCGACCCTGCACACATGGCACATGGTCGATTCCTGTGTCTTCCGCATCCCGGAAAGGGTCGTCCGATTGAAGATCATCCCAGCACCTCAAGGGTCGGGTCAATGATCATCCCGCCGGTCGTGGCAGACTGCGCTCGCTCCGCTTCGGCATTTGCCTGGTAGCGTTCGTAGAGCACGCTCTGCTTATAGTCCCCTCCGTCAGCCGACCAGTCGAATAGGTTGGCGACTTCGGCGGCCTTCCATCCCCAGACGTCCGCGGCGGCTGCGTGAAGGTCTCCCTCCCGGGATTCGATCACACCGGCGAGGTCGTCATAGGAATAGGAGGAGTTCTCTTCCGGGTACTCACCGACCATCCGGCGGAGCCAGGTGATCTCTGCTGCTGTTGGTGTGTAAGTCATAGATACGCCTCCAGCTTCCTGACAAATTCGGGACCGTCGAAGGGACGCCCGATCAGGCGTTCCTTCCAGTCCTCAACTTCCGCGTATCCGGCACAGGCCCTGCTGATGACTTCCACAGGAGCACCTTTGAGGATGTCCAGCGGGTACATCAGCTCGGTCTTGTAGTCATCCCAGTGCTCCACATAACGGAAGGACGCGTCCGAATTACCGGTGCGGGGCGGAACGTCCTCTCCCATCATGACAGTCGGGACGCCCATCGCAACGCTCATGTAAGCGAAGGTCTGATGAGCGGCGACCACGTCGGCGGTCTCGATGTCATAGGTGGAGGAGTTCTTCTTCCCTTTGTGGAGCTCAACGAATTCCCCAGCGGGTATGCCGTTCAGTCCACACGCTTCGAGCGAGTCAACGTATCGGACGGAAAGCTCCGCTCCCATCTCCCGGCAGGCATCATACAGCCTGTCATAGGTCTTCCGGTTCAGGTCCTTGTCGACCTTGCTCAGATAACCGTTGGCGTTGGGATGGATCGGGGCGAAAAGGACCCGCTTTACCTTCTCCACGGGACGGAACGGACGGACCTCTGAGTAGGCCCAGCCGGTCACTTCCACAGGATAGGGATAGCCGATCTTTTCCATGATGCGCCTGCCTTCAGGCGCCTGGGTGAACATGGCTGTGACTGGTTTCGGCTCGATACAGCCATCATACTGGACCATCGGCCTGGCCGCGTGCGGATAGAGAAAGACGGGTGTATGAAGTTCGGCAGCATCTTTCATCAGGCCTTCCCGCCAGTCCGCATCCGTGAGGATGAAGCGGAGCCCCTGGACGAGGACCCGGTCAGTAAAGACATAACCGGCCTTCGCCAGCGCTTCGCGGTAGGCTGTCGATTTGTTCTGATGGTCAAAGATGCTGCAGAGTTTTTTCATTTCCCGGTCTTTTTCGGCCTTCTGGTCACCTTCTTCGGCTTTGGAGCCGGTTCAGGTGTTTCGGCGGGAGCCGGAGTGGATACCGGCTCCTTCCCGAATTTCTTCCCGACGTGCGTGCTCATCGTTAGTTGGAGCCGCCGCGGGTGACAGTGGACTTGTGCAGGTAGATACCGCCGAGCTTGTTCTCCAGCACCTGATGCAGAGCATAAGCGCGATAGAAGAACAGGTAGCCGTCGGAGGTCTGGTTCTCTTCCGGACCGATGACCTTGTTGACGGTGTGCTTCGTGTACTGCATGACCGCGCCCTTGTCGACGATCAGGAAGTTGATGTCGTTGCCGTCGACCTTGAAGCCGCCGGCAGTCTCACCAGCGGAGGTGCCGTCGAGCAGTTCAACGGAAGTGTTGAAGCGGGCCTGCGGGACCGTGATGACCTGGGCAAAGCTGTCGATCATGGCGCGGGACTTGTAGGTGTCCATGCCTTCGACGAGGTTGCGGCCGGTCGGGCTGATGAAGAGGATGCGGGATTCTTCCGGCACTTCATCATCGTCCATGGTGGTCTTCGCAGCGGTCAGAGCGGCGAGCCATTTGTCAGCGGTGTCGAGCGCAGCGGCAGCGACGGTGCTGATGCCGACGGTCCCGGCGTAGGCGGCGAAGCGGACAGCGTCCATTTCCTTCACGACCTTGGAGCGGATGAATTCCGCAGCCAGCTGGCCGAAGGCGACACCGGCGGTCTCTTCGTCGTCCATGACGTCGACAGAGAACTTGCGGCCGCGGTCGTAGTTGAATTCGACCTCTTCGTATTCGAGGGTGACGTCGCCCAGGACATAACCGCTGTTGCGGCTGTAGTCGGCGAGGCCGTCCATGCTCATCTTCGGGACCTGGATCGTGTGGGCGTTGGAACCGGCACGGACCAGATCGGCGCTACCGTCAAGAACGGCAGTCTTTGCTTCCATCGCGTAGACTTCATCCAGTTTCGCGATATATTTTTCAAACAGTGCGATGCTGTTTCCCATGGTGTTACTCCTTTGCGGGCAGACCCATCACCCTGCGGACCTTTGCGTCATCGACGGTGTCGATGGTCGTTCCGCCGAAGCCGGACATGTTGCCGACCTGATTCGGGTTTGCGAAGATGTCTGCCTTATCTTTTGTCAAGGTCTCGAAGATCTCCCCGATGCCCTTGCCTTTGTTTTCCGGCTTGTTCATCTCGGCCTTGATCTGGCCGATGTAAGCCTGTTCGGTGTATTCGTTCACGAACTTCCGGTCCTGCGGAAACGCCGCGCGGATGGTCTTCGTCAGCTGTTCGTCGGCAGCTTTTTCGTCAGCCAGCCGTTTTTCTTCGGCGATCTGCGCCTGCAGTTCTTCGAGCTGTTTTCTGACTTCAGAGTTGTCCCCGGCGGTCTTTTCCAGCTCGGCGATCTGCGTCTTGTAGGTCTCGATCGTCTTTGCCGCTTCAGCCAGATCGGACGCAGCCTTCAGGCCTTTGTCCTTTTCTGCCTGGATGTCTTTCCCGTACTCCGCCATGATCTTATCGATCGCTTCGTCCGGTACTCCCGCAGTTTTCAAAAAGTCGCGATTCATTTGTTTTTGTCTCCCTTACGGTGTTGTTGACGCGGACCCGCTCCGCGTGAGGTTTCCGGTCGGCGTACGCCCCGACCCCGGCGTGTTAAGCGAAAAAACCGGTCAAGGTGCATCCCTGACCGGCTGAGGAAAAATGTCGTAAAAAAAAGAGCCGGCGAGGATGACCTCAACCGGCTTTCTCAGGCTCTTGGTTGGTTGTGTGACGGGCGTTACTCTCGTCACCAATAATTATACCATCATTTTGCGGGCATCAATCCCAAATCTTTGAGCGGGATCACATGAGGCTGGGGACCGAATTCGCTGTTCGGGACGACGTCCGTCATTTGGTCCAGGGTGAGGTCCCCGTTCTTCCAGGCTTCGAAGCGGGTCTTCCCCATGATCCGGCACTGGGTCTCTTCGTCCTGCTCTTCCAGCCAGTCACGTCCGGCATGGTCGGGCCGGCTTCCCGGTTCGACCGGGACGATGTAGCAGCGTCCGTTCGGATGGTCGGAGAAGTCCTCTTCCCGATCGTAGAAGGTGCCTTCCAGCATGAGGCAGGCGAGGCAGGCGGTCTGATGATTGGCACATCTGCGCCACTGCTGCACAGGCATCTGCCGGCGCTGCTCCTGCTGTCCTCTGCGGAACAGCTGTTCGGCAGCCGTGCGGATGATGCGCTGGAGGCCGGACCATGCCCCGGAGAGGATGTTGCCGAGCTGGGACTGCAGCCATTGAAGGCCCTGCTCCGCCATGCCCTGGGCCTGACTGACGATCGCGGTGATCCTGTCCGCAATGGAAGACGGGAGTTTCTGCAGCGCCGATCGGGAGGCTTCGAAGATCCCGCCGGTGAAGAGCCCGGCAGTGCTGACCTTCTGCCAGCTCTCCTTCAAGACCTTGCGGGCGGACGCATCCACAGATTCGGCACCGAGGCGGGCGGTCTGCTTTGTCAGCCGGACCATGACGCGCTCGCTTTCCTTCGCGCAGGATTCCAGTTTCAGCACGATCTCCGGAAGAACGGTCCGATGGAAGCGGTAGACGAGCGGTGTCCCGTCATCCTTTTCAAGACGCTTCAGGTCTTCCCGAAGCTCCATGTCCAGGACATGCCAGGATCTGGCAAGCTTCCGCACGGCGTCGTCTTCCAGAAGGTCGACCTGCCTGCGGTAGCGCTTCATCACCCGGAGGGCGGCTTCCTCATTCTTCGTCATCTTCGTCTTCCAGTGTCAGCGGAGCTCTCCGGCTTTCGCCGGCAGCCGCTTCTTTCAACAGGAGGTCAGCCATGTCCGCTTTGTAGCGCCGGATCTCCGCCACACGTTTGCGGGCTTCTTCCAGCGTTTCGTTGGGATAGGTGAACATACGGAGCTCGGCGGCTTCGACCGCATCGACCGAGACGGAAGAGAGCAGCTGATTGAAGCTTTCCTGCGTGGATTCGATCAGGCTGTAGGACCAGTCGAAGGTCAGCTTATATTCGCCCATGGGCGAGAGGTTGTAGGCGTTCGCGAGGACATCGACCGCGTAAGCGAGCCGATCCAGGGAGGCTTCGACGACCTTCCGCATGCCGTCAACGATGGAGTAGGTGTCCAGGTTGGCGGCCTTGATTTCGGTCGCGGTCGCAGCGTAGCCTCCGGAGACAGCGGACTTCGGCTCGGTCAGGATCCCGCGGGAAGTGCCGACCTGCTTTTCCAGTTCCTCATACAGGTGCTGGAGCCGGGTGTAGTAGGAGCTGTCGCGGATCGCCGGATCGTAGACGTCCCAGAGCTTGCCGGAGGTGTTCAGTCCCTGCGGGTTGACCGGCATGAAGAGCCCGGTCACCGGAAGGCGCCGGCGTCCGTTCTCGACTTTGAAGAGGGTCGTGTCCATGCCAACGATCGGCTGTTTGAGCCGGTATTCTTTGCGAATCGCTTCCTGACATTCGACGATCTCTTTGATCTTGTCGTCACAGCCGTAGGTGATCGGCACGCCGTAGTGTGTCTTCTTCCGGCTGTCAGTCGGGTTCTTCAGATAGGAGAACAGCAGATGTTCACAGCCGGAGATGGTCATTTCTTCATTGATGTTCGTCCATTCCGCGATCGAGTCCAGCGGGACGGGACGGCCGACGGCATTGGTCGCACGCTGACGGATCAGGAGCAGGCCGTTGTCGTCCAGGTCGTAGTCTGTCCAACGGAAGTACTGTTTCTCGCCCTGGACAGTCGAGTCCGCCACAAGCGAGACGGAACGAAGCTCGTCACCGTTGACCCGGTTGATGAGCATGCAGGACTGCGGGATGGTGTCGACATAGATCCGCTTGTTGATGACGTAAGGGATCAGCAGGACGCCGCCGGTCCCGTAGGCGGTCGCGATCCATTTCTTCGCGTCTATCCAGATCTTATCCATGACGGTGGCAATGAGCTCAGCACGCTGGTTGTTCCCGACCACATTGATGGTCGAGTCGATGACGGACTGGGTGGCGAGCTTTCCGGCGAAGATCGCTGTGATGTTGTAGCCGGCTTCTTCGCGGTATTTCGCGTCTGCCTCATCGAGGAAGGCCATTTCAGCCGGTGTCGTTATCGGATCCACCCCGAACAGGCGGAGGACGATGTTTCTGATCGAGTCGATAAAGTTCATGCTTGATCTCCTTCTATATCCTGTATGATCACGGGAATGAACCGTTCGACGGAGTATTCCCATGCGTCGTTGCTGTCGATATCTGTCGATCCGTCGTCCAGGCGGATCCATTCACCCGGTTCGTCCGGGTCCCATAAAGCCTCTGACCATGCCCGGACGAGGCTGTCACATTCACCGGCCACATAATTCATCCGGTGCGATGTCATTGCAAGCTCGGTGAAGCGGATGCGGTCGATGATCTGGCCTTTGAGCGCGTTGGCGACAGGCCACGGTGCAGCCTGCCGGAAGGTGTTGATGATGGTCTGTTCGGCGGAGTCGCAGTAGGCGCAATCGATCCGCCCGTATTCTCTGACGATCTCTTCACCGAAGGCGAGGAAGTGCTTCGTCAGGGTCTCGACCGTCACCCCTTTGGCTGGGATCCGGCGGGTCTTGAGGACGACCACATGCCAGTCGTCAGTGATGGCATCCGCGACGAAGGCATGCGCGGATCCGTTGCCGCCGTAGTCGACGCCGAGATCGATGTACTGGAAGCGCCAGCGCTTCTCCCGCTTGTCCCAGTACTTTTCCCGGAGCTCTTCCGGACTGACCGCCCAGGCTTCAGGATGGTCCGCGAAGGCTTCGTAGATGAGGCCTTCGGCGATGACACGCTGGCCGAGGATGTCCCGGCGGTACCAGACGGAGTCGGTGCGGTACTTGGCGATGAAGGCGTTCCGCTGGGCTTCGGTGAGAGTCGCGTTATCATAGATCGTGAAGTGCTCGTAAAGATAGCCTGGCAGTTCTTCGTCCTGATAGCGGTCGATGTACTCGGAATAGATCCGCGCCTTCGGACTGGACGGGTTGAGATCCCAGAGCGTGAGCGGCCATTGGGCAGCCGCCTGGCGGGCCATCGCGACCTTGAGAAAGGATGTCCGGCTGTCGTCGCAGTCGTAGTGTTCGTTGATCTCGGTGGCGATCCAGAGGCCATAGGAGTTCCCGAGGATCTTTTTATAGCTGTCGGCCTTGCCTCCGCCGGTGAAGATGACGATTTTCTCGCCGGTCTGAGTGCGGATGAAGAGGGCTTCATTGTCGCGGTACTTGCCCCAATGGCAGCGTCCGCGGAAGAGGTTTTCGAGGCCGAAGCCGTTGCAGACACCGATGTTCAGCTTGGCGTTGCCGATGGTCGAGCCGGATGCCAGGTGGAACATGTCCGGAGATTTTTCCAGGTAGGCGGCCGCGATCGCGCAGTGGTCGATGGTCTTCCCGGCACGGACCGCGCCTTCGGCTACGCAGAAGGTCGAGCTGAGCGCCTTCCGGATGTAGCGCTTGTGTTTGGGTCCGAACTTACCCCAGCTGATCGTCTGCGTCAGACTCATTGATCATCTCCGCCAGGGCACTGAGGTCTTCGATGTCGGCAGTGTCTCCAGCTTTCTGTTCAAGCTGGGATCTTTCGAGTTTCAGTTTGTCCTGCTTGAGTTTCAGTTCTTCTTCTTTGAGATCCAGGAGGACAGACAGTCCGGAATATTCCATGATCTTTTCGTAAGCGTTGACGTCGCCTTTCAAGGCTCTGGCTGTCAGGGCGCGGTCGACTTTGTCGAGAACGGACAGGCCTTCCTCATCCACCAGTTCAAGCAGGGCACGCCATTTTTCCTGGTGCTCTTTCCGTCGGCGGGCGTTGGCGGCTCTGGTGAGACCGCCTTTGCGGCGGATTTCTCTTTGCACGCTCTTTGCACGCTTGTTGATTGGGATCAGGTTTTCATCGTTCATGATCGCTCACTTTGGTTTCGGGCCGGTGCTGTCCGGACCATTGGGGACAGTCCCCAATGTCCCAAGTCTGTGACAGTGGTTACAGTCCCCGCCGGTCCTTTGTGTGCAGTCCCAGCCGGTCCTTGCTGGTTCCGCCGGTCCTTTATTCCGTGTTGTCCAGGATCTGGGTGTCGTTGTCATGAACGGCCACCCAGTATTTGACAGGCTCCGGATAACATTCGCAGTAGGTGTAGCCGAGCCGTTCGGTCGTCTTCCCGGTATAGTGCAGCTTCGTCCCGCAGGGGAAGACGGTCTGACGGACGGAGAAGTCCGGCGCCCAGCCCCAGGCTCCCATCGGCGCGACGACTTCCACGGAAGGGCCGAGGGCATCCGCGCTTTTGAGCGGAGCGCCGGATGGTTCCGCGCCGATCGCGGGCTCGATGGACGAGTGCAGGATCCGCATCGGGTTCACGGGTTGACCGCCTGCGTCACGGATCTCGAAGTGCAGGTGCGGGCCTGTCGAATTCCCGGTAGAGCCGGAGTATCCGATCACCTGGGAGCGCGAGACGTACTGTCCGACGGTGACCGGGATGTCCTTCAAAAGGTGCTCGTAGACCGTGACCAGACCGTCCGGGTGCTGCAGGAAGACACAATAGCCGTATCCGCCCGGCTTCCATCCGGAGAAGAAGACGTTTCCTTCTTCGGACGCCAGGACCGGTGTCCCGGCAGGACAGAGGTAATCGATCCCGGTATGGTTCTGGCTGAATTCGGTCTTGCCGAATCCCTGGGAGATCCCGTAGCTTCCTTCGAATGGCTGTCTGTAGTTCATAGTCTGCTCACTTTGTTTTTGACCTTGGGGTCCCGGCCCACCGGGGACAGTCCCCAATGGTGCTCAGGTGCAGTCCCCAATGGTGCTCGTTTATTCGTCCGAGACGGAATTGCACCGCCTTGCGGGTCAGGAGGTACACTACCAAAAGAGAGGTGAATTACCCGCCCGGCTCCTTGCCCGGACGTCAATTCAGAAGTTGGCTCGGTCGGTCGGGTTGTTGAGGATCCCGAAGCCGATCAGGATGCAGCCGACCGCATCGACGACCGTCTTGAAAGTGGATTCCTGGATGCCCCATTTCTCCGGAAGCCCGAAGGCGTTGGCGATCGTCCAGAGCGCACCGAGCACTGAGACCCAAACAGCCCAGGACTTCCAGCGGGGCTGCGAATCCACGATGACATAGTTCTGCGCGACATATTCGTTCATTTCATTATTTTCCATTTGCTGCCTCCAGTTTTTCGATCCGGTGGTAGATCTCCCTTACGTTGGTTTCGATCACCACCACACGTTCGCTCAGGACAGATACATTCCGCATGTCTTTCTGCAGATCATGCAGCATATCCATGACCTGGTTATATTGGACACGGATCTCCGTCATTTCTTCCGATTCCCTCCGGTCTTCCCGCTTCTGATTCATTTGCCAATTTTTGTATGCCAAAACGCCGGCAAGGACGGCCAGCAGGATCTCCAAAAATGTCCTCCAGTCCATTTTCCCTCCTCGAAAATAAAAAGACGCACCGGATCACTCCGATGCGCCTTCTCAGGGTCTTGCATCTTTTCTATTATTTTACCATGGTTTTTTAGGCGGGAAGACCTCTTCCGTCCGGTTGACGTGTTTGATCTCCCCGTTTTTGATAAAGAGCCGGATCTCACCATTTTTCATGGTGTCCAGGATCGCGGTTACCAGTTCGAATGCCTGCCGTAAAGTCACCGCCACACCTCCCATAAAATGATCAGGATCAGGGAGCCGAGAAGGATGAAAAGACCGATGACCAGCGCTTCGATCATTTCTGTCTCCAGACATGCACGACCATCGCGAACAGGACCAGCGCCAGGAACAGCAGGAACAGGATCCCGCAGAGCAGCGCCGCTCCCACAAACAGATCTTTCAGTAATTCAATCATCGATCTCCTCCGCTTTGATATGGATCCCGGGATTAGTCCGTGTCCACATCTTGCCGATGCATTCCACGCAGACCTGGGAATCATCCTGCCAGAAGCCGGTCTCCGTCATGCAGTCTTTGAGGAGCTTCTGTAAATTATCGGTGTCCGGCCGTGTGATCCGCCATTCGCCTTCCTTGTGGGATTTGCTGGGAAAGAACCAGGTCACATGGAGCCGGACCGCGCCTGAGAGCGGAGCTTCGGGCCGGTGCAGCATCAGTTCCCCCACGAACAGGGCCTTCGCATCCTTCAGCGCCTTCGTCTTGTAAAAGTGCGGCTTCCCTCCCTGGAACGTCACCCTGCGGGTCTGCGCCGTCACGGTCGGCGGGACCATTTCGATGAAAAACTCCATCACCCCTCCTTCATGCGGTAGAGCGGGAATTTGACCAGGTCGTCCGCGTCGTATTCATAGCTCGCGCCTTTGACCGGCCGGATCGTGACGGTGTCGTCGTAGTAGTCGCAGACCAGTCCCCAGGTACGGAGGTTGGAGTTCCATACCGGCTCACCGACCATCTGCCGGAGCTCATCCATCGTCAGCGGTTTCGCCGTGTTGAGGCGCGGGTCCGCCTTTTCGATATGGCACCCGGCATCTGCGACCAGCTGCTTCAGTTCATCGAAAGTTTCTGTGACACACAGCGCCTTTTGGTCTTTCATGTTGCTGAGCGTGATCTGGTTCTCGCAAAACGAAACGATATGATCAATGTTCAGCAGTCCTTCATGTCCTGCCACATCATGCACTTGTATAAAATGCGGATACATTCTCTCTCTCCTTTCCGAAACATCAACTCTTCCAAAGAAATGTCAACTTTCCGGGAGCACAGGGATCGGCATCCAGTAATCGACCTTCCCTTTGCTGAATGCGTTTCCCTTCGTCATGCTCATCTTCATCGTTGTCTGCGACTCATAGAAAAAGTCGCGGTAGTAGAAGCCGAAGCGGATGTTATCAGCCACGTTCCGCGCTGCATGGAACACGCAGACCGTCCCGTCTTCCGGAAGCTCATCCTTCCGCCGGATCCAGCACACGCCGTTATATAAGACGCTCATGCCCTCTCCTTCCTGTAGGCTTGCCATTTTTCACCATAGTTGGCTTTATACAAATAAAACGAATTGCCGTATTTGGTAGTGCAAGTAACGACATCATCACATTTTCGGAGAATAAGTAACCATCCCTTTGTGTCTCCATCGCACCGTTCCACCCACACTGGTTTCCCTTCCATCGTGCGGAGTTCATCCCAGCTTAACGGGTCATTTTCCGTTTCACATTTATCTCGCAGTTTATCAAGCTCGATGTGCGCACGATAGCCTTTCAGCCATTGGAGCGCATCGGACTCTCGTTCCGCACAGCAAGCGCCAATACCGTTGTAGGGACAATCTTCACATCTACTGTCAAGCTCGCCGTGGTCACAGCATTCGTTCGCCTTTATCACTTCTTCTAAGGTCTTCATGTCAACCCCAACCTTGCTCCGCAATTCGGACAATAATGCTCACCATAAACATCGTTTTCATACAGGTGACTTTCGTATCCACAAACAGAGCATCTGCCGTTTACGGTTTCGCTGTCAACAGGTATCCACTTTCCAGTCTTCCACTCTGGCTCTACGGATGGAACAGATTCAACTGCTTCTTTAATTTCAAATAAATTCAGCTCCCATCTATCCCCCCATTCGTAGCGTTTAGATTTCTGCCCTTTTTCAATCAAGGCATCTAAAACATCTCCACGTCTAATCAAATCACTCATTGGTCACCTCTATACGGTTCTGGTAGTGGCATCCATGCAATGACTCTCGTATATTGTGGTATATCAAATATTGACCAACCCCAATTATTTGATTTACAAATTCCGTATATGTTATTTGTCCATCTGCACTCACATTGATATTTTGTATCTGTGCAAATCCAATATGATTTATTTTCTTTCTTTGGCAATGCTTCGGTGACGGGAATCCATCTCCGCTCCGTCTCTGCGGATGGCAATTTCTCAAGATAACTCTCAATCAGGCTAACACAATCACTCCATCCTTCGTTATAAGGTGAGTAAGAATCTCTATCTCCGACAACTTTGTACGGATGTATTTTTTCAACTCTTATCGTTATTTTCAACACATCATTTATGCTAACAAGACTCATTCCCACTCCAATCTGCATCCACACCGTGAACAATACTCAACAGGACTGCCCCATGCCGTGCTGTGAAAATACTGTCCGCACTCACCACATTTGAACACATTCGGCTTTTCCACCGTTTCCACTTTCGCAATCCGCTCTTTGTCACCGACATTCATGTCGGTCGCAAATTTGTTAGGGACATTAATGTCCTTTGCACCCATTGCCTTGTTCCATCCTTCGATGGCACGTTCAACATATGGTGCAAACATTTCATCCTGTTCAGCATTGTGCCTTATGCGACCAGAGTATATACTATCCCACGGATGCGGATTGATAAGCCAATCAGTAATAATCGGTTTCCCTCTGGCATGACATTTTTTGCATATCATATACACACGATATTTGATTTTCTTATCTCCAAAACAATTTTGACCGAAATATGATTGCTGACAAAATGCCACTCTTGCTTCTCCACCGCATCCACAGTTCACGGGATTCAATTGTTCACTCATGTTCCGCCTCCGACAGAAAGATGCCAAGATGCTCGATGATCTGCAATGCTGCGTTGTCCCCCAGATATACGCCAGGACAGCATTCCTTCAGCCGCTTGACACAGCCTTCGACCTGATGGCGGTCGAAGCCGTCCAGATGCGCGAGCGCCCGCTTCCGCGCTTCCTGCTCCAGCATCGGCTTGGAATTCGGGTCATTCTTGAAATTCGAAGACGGAACGAAGTGCGCTTCCCGGTAGACCCGATCATACGCTTCTTTGACGTTCACCCATTTGAACATATTTTTCCTCCTGATCTGCTTTTCCCAAAAAAGACAGCCGCGCCGGAACACCCACGGCTGGCAACGAGCCTTTTGGTAAAAAAAGATTCATGTAAGGAGATTCTCCTTTCTGATCGCTCCGGTTCGGTGGCCCACTTGACCATGCCGATATAGCTTCCCGCCTGCTCGGAGTTAGTTATGCGGCGGGTTTGTTACGTTCTCGTCCGTCTTCGGACGTTGTTACCTCGAAAAAGATCCAGCCGGGATAAGGCTTTTCTCCCGCTTCCCATTTGCGCTTGCCGGTGATCGCGGCGATGATCAGGACGTCTTCCGGTTCCAGTTCGATGTAACCTCTGGAGACCGGGATCTCGATTTTCAGATACCGTGCCAGATGATAGGCGGAGCGTCCGTGACCGTAGAAGGAGCGGAAGGCCCCGCTGCGCAGGATCTCGCCTGCTTCAAAGGAGCTGATCCGGCGAAAATGCAGATCCTTTTCATCCCCCACATGGGTGCGCGGGATCATATGGACACTGATCGCGTTCGTCAGATAGATCATGCTACCTCCTCATTTTTCCGCCGTTTCGCGTTCATCTTCGAAACATGGTTGTCGTACTTTGTGATCTTTGCCTTTGCCAGGCTGAAGATCACATACTCTTCATATTTCTGACCATTGAACCGGATCACCTCTCCCGGATGCCATTCGATCCCCGCGATCTCAAGGATGCGGTGGTTCAGGTCCGCGCATTTGTTGAGTCCGGTATTCTTCCCGACCACAAAGATATTCGGCATCCTGTGGTCTGCGGCTTTGACCGCCATCCGCTTGCCGGATTCATCAAAGAAAATGTTGATGCATTCCGGATCCCCGATCTGGCGCAGGGCATCGGAACTGACGCGGACATAACCGCGCCCGACCGTCAGCTGGACGACTTCCGGTGTATTCTTGAACAGTACGAAACCTTCCAAAGGGCTTGCCATCATTCCACCTCCATCAGAATAATTTCGGCTGATCCGGAATGATCACATTGCCGTTGTTCCAGGCATCGCGGGCCAGCCACGGCATGGAATAATTGCCGGTCTTCTTTCCGCAGACCTCGCAGCGGTAACGGCAGTCATCATTCGGCGCGATATGGGTGTCCAGCTTCGGGTACACCCCGCAGCACTTCGTGCAGTTCGTCCCGTACCAGA
>Ga0326513_10000498_pt1 | contig 33295 bp, 64 predicted proteins | sample 2_2465_0518_D_FD_203654 | JGI IMG/M metagenome (GOLD analysis project Ga0326513, IMG submission 203654) | Bovine rumen microbial communities from UC Davis, California, United States - 2_2465_0518 | ecosystem: Host-associated > Mammals > Digestive system > Stomach > Rumen | place: USA...
AATTTTTCGTTCTTCATGTTTTCGCTTTTGACATAAGGTGTGACATACCAATCATAGCGATACATAAATGCCATATATCTTAAAATACGATTATATATTCCACTTACTCTATAAAAGAACATTGAAATTTCTCGCATTGTTTTAAGATCGTAATTATTAATTGCATTGAGTACAGTTTGCTTATCCGCTAATCTAGGATTTATTTTTTGCAAATCACCAAATTTTAATACAGCGTCATCTAATTTTTTAACACCTACTTTTAATTTATTATAACCAGTAAGAGATAAATTACTATACTCATTTGGAAGTGGTGAATTCATAGTAGAGCCAGTAAAAATATTAAAGCCTTTAGATCTAATAGCTTCTTGCCTATCTTGCTCTTGCACTTATGCACCTCCTATCAACACTTTCTATATATATTATAACATAAATTTTAGAAGAAGTCAAGTTTTAGTAGCCTGCCGCCTTGAAAATATAATCATAATCTACTAAGTTCTCTTCCCAATAAGGAATAGTCACTAATGTGTATCCATGAGCGGCACAATATGATCTTTTCTTTTGATCATTATATTTCTGACGATACAAACCTTTTTTGCCACCAAACTTAGACTTTGGTTCATAGTGCTGAATTCCTTGAAATTCAATTAAAAAATCTATGTCTCCATCATCGTCAAATACTGCAAAATCAAATCTTAATGGTCTTCCAGAGCTAGACAATAAATCTGGAAAACTATATTCCATTTGAAAAGGCACATTTGCCAATTTTAATATATCTTCTATTTTTATTTCTCCGCGACTAGCCCTCATAAAAATTCTCCTTTACAATGATAGTTCAAAATTACAGCTAGCATTTTAACTACGCTTGACCAAAAAATTATTTTAACTAAAAAACATCATATCTGCTATACTGTGCCCGCGACGACGACCTCTTTTTTCTTCATCTTTCTTAATATAATACAAGCCATAGATAAAAGCAGAGAACTTATCTTTTAAAGTTGATCTATTATTTTGTTTCAAAATAATATTTATTCCTTCATTTTCCTCAACAAGATTTAACATTTGCTCTCTTAATATTGTGGTAAGTATATAAGGTTTTAATTTTTCATTTCTTTCATCCGGCGTCATAGCCTGACCTTTTTTGGTACTCATTAATTTTGTTTTAGCTGCTGCTTCATCTATTAAGAATCTAATCTTACCACTTAACATTTGGGTTTTTGCATAACTATACATTTCTGTATTTATTGGTGCATTAGCCTTTATTAAATACATAGCATCTTCTTCAACACCCGGGCCATGTACTTTTCTATATTGATTTATAACTTCTTCATTAGTACCACCTTCAACACCAAAAGGAATTAAATCCTCTCCTGTTTCTGGATCAACTTGAGTTTTTGTCATAAAATCAACCAAACCAGCACCAACACCATTCGCATCTATAGCAAGAATACGTGCTTTATATTTATAATATAATTGTTTTAATTTAATAGCTTGTTCTTCAAAATCTTCTGCTTCAAAAGTATATATATTAACTAAAGATTTAAGCGCTGCTCCTTGCGGTTGCGGGGTTACTTTAAATACCAATGCCTCTGTCGTACATTTAAATCGACCTACATCGACGCCTATTACATAATAAGCCTTAGTAGACGACCTCCCGCTAAATTCATACTCAGGTAATTGTAATGACCTATGAGCATCAAATTTTGCAGCTGAATAAAACGCATTCTCTACGTCACCTGACCAGATACTTCGATACTCTCGATCAAAAGACTCATCATTATAAGTTCCAGATATTTTCAACTGATCTACGAAATCTTCATTTAAAAGACCTTCTGCAACTGGAGTGTCATAAGTTCCACCTAATATCATAGCTTCATCCGGCTCAATTAAACTCTGAATCAATAACTCTATTAATTTATCATAAGCGAATGAATCTTTCCAACCCGCAGTAGTAATATATATCTGACTCTTATTTACAACTTCTTCTTTATGTCTAGTTCCATCTGGTAATAATCTATCTACGTTTGTAGTAGGGATAATTACTTCATTAAGAATATCTCCATCAATAAGAACACACTCCTCCATAAGTCCACCAGTACGACGCTGTCCTCTGGAAGATTGTCTTGCCGCAAGAATATCTATACTAGAACCATTTTTAAAAACATAATTAACATCATCTTTAGATTTTTTAGAAACACCACGATCCCAGTTTATCTCATTATGTAAAGCTGGAATCAATTTACATATTTCCTCAATCTTTGCTATTGTAATACTTGCCGCCTGCTCTTTACCACCCGTAGTAACAAATAAATGACTATTTGGATAAAGAATACATCTTAACATCAAAGCCATCATAGATAAAAATGACTTTGAATAAGCACGAGGGAATGTTGCATACACAAACCTATGACGCATCACCGCCCGCAAGAATACCCTTTGATAGAAATAGAATTCAAATGTGCTATCTGGACCTTTCATAAAATCAACCAAAAGATCTGGATATTCTCTAAAGAATGAAATCATATTACGAAGTGGTTCAATTTGAGCTGACAGTCTTTCTTCAGATAACTCTGTTTTATGAGTATCTCTACTAACTGATAAATCAAGAAGGCTCTGTAAACTCATCTTCTTCTGCACCACCTTCCACTTCTATTTTAGCATCTTCCGCCTTTCTATCCTCAAGCATTTCCGCATACTCAATATAATCTTCCTCTGTTAATTCTCTTTTATCTAATCCTTTTGATTTAGCTTCTTCTTTATCACGCTTCATCTGTTCAGCAATTTCTTTATTCTTCAAATATTGTTCTATCTCTTGTGCTAATGCTTTATCTTCATAAACCAAACTACGAAGATAAGACTTATTATCTCTAAGAACTGTATCAGCAGCATCTCTATCTTCTGTAATTTGAAATTTATCTATTTGTCCGCCATGTTCTTCACAATAGGCAACCATCTCACCTACTGAACTTAAGAAATCGCTATCTCCATCTTTCTTAATCTGAGCCTCTGTAAAACGACCAGATTTCAGCATGGCATCATAAACACGAGAAAGTTTCTGATAAGTATCCACATCTCCCGCATCTATAGCTTGATTCATTTTTAAAGACGTCTTACAAATCATCTTTACAGTATCTATACGAGCAGCACCTTGAATATCAAATGAGTTCATAAATTCTTCATATTTCTTCTCTAAATCAACCCATTCATCTGCTCTATATAATCTACCCCATTTCATAGCAAGATAAATTTTATCTTCTTCTGTTAGGTCTTCCCCCACATCTGGAATATCAACTTGAACAAAATCACCATTCACAGGGTAAGGCGAATTAGACTCAGGGGCATGGGTCTCCGCAGGTTCATAAGCAGGTTCAGGCTCATTAATAGCTGCATAAGTTTGAAATTGCGCTTCACTAATTTCTCCATTTTCAAGCGCCTTCCGCATCTCTTCAATCTTATCTTCAGAGATACCGACGTCAGAGCCATTACTAGCCGCCTCCCGCTTCTCATCAGCCAAAGCTTTTAATCGATCAGTATCCGCCCAGCCAAAATTCATCCACTGTTTAAGTTTCATTTTAGATAAATACTTACCAAAAACACTCATGCCATTCATCTTATGAGGATCTTTTTGATAAGCTCTATCTCTTAACACATTCCATTCTGACTCAATCCAAGGTACATCAAACTTTTCCAAAAGCCAAAGAAATGTATCTGGTTCCCAGTTATTAATATGCATCGTCATGCAAGCTTTACACAACTCCGCCTTTTCTTTATTTTTATAAGTATAAAAATTTGTATCTGCCATAGTTCTACGGCATTTAGGACAATATCTTTGCTCAGCCAAGACTATTCCTCCTTACTTCTTTTCTTTTTTCTTTTGTTGACTTTCTTTATATTTTTTATTTCTACACTCTTTACAAATACTATAAAAGCCATCTTTGCTTGTACTATTTTTTGAAAAGAATCTATTATTGGCTAACTTAACTTGTCCACAACAATTACATTTTTTCCAATTTCCTTTTTCAACTTCTGTATAATACCAAATAAGCCAATCGTTTTCCGCCTGCTCCGCAATTAACTTAGGTATTTTATTTCTCCATAAAGCTGAAATATACTCAACCGAATGTTTAATTCCATAATCTTCATATAGCTTTTGTTGAATATCAATATTTTTCATTCCATCAATTTTATAAATTAATAAATCATAATACATAGGATATTTTTCTTCTAATGCTCTATCTACATAAATTTCTAAATCTTCCATTAGCCAATGAAAATCATCTGTAAAATTATCATACTTATCTTCTTTAATTCGAGCATAAAAACGCAAGAGCGCAGATATATGTTTTGGATCAAACATATTTATCTTACCCTTGTGATGAACTTCACCTTTTTCATCTACCCAAATTTCATCTGACAAATCAATTCCAAAAGAAGAAGTATTAAAAGAATTAGCTAAACGAATTGATTTTCTATAAGCCTCTCTAATTACATATTGATCTTTTCTTGCATCTATAAGCCACTTTTTAAATATATACGCTTCCCGCCCTGTCTTAGTTTTTGCTCTTTCTTCTAATATATCAATACTGTCTTTCAAATTCTTTAAAAATGGTATTTCTTTTAAATCTTTTTGTGTAATAGGGTCTTTTGGTGCAAAAATAATATTCTTATCATTAGCAATAATATTATGTACCGCAGACTCTCCGCTTTCTAATTTATCAACCAATCCTTCAAATGACAATTCCCGCTTATTAACAGTAACCATACGATTATCAGTTAGAAGCTCTTTCTTTTTCTTTTCTTCTTTATCCATAGCAAATAACATATAATCCGCCATTTTCTCCAAATAATAAGGAGTTAGTTTCTCTTTTGGTGTATTAGCTATTATTTCTTCAACCTTTTCTTTTCTTTCTTGAGGAGTCTTTAAGTCCCAATCCATTTTGATATAACTAGACTCTTCTTCTACTTCTGCTTCTGGAAAAGTGCCTTCAAGTTTTTCCTGTTCACACATTATATATGGCACTCCTTTCTTTAATCTCTATATATATTATACCAAAAATTTTCTTACTTGTCAAGCTTTTGGGAAGCTGAATATTGACAACTTAAAAAATTTATGATATAATATATATAGAAAATAAAGAAAGAAGAAAAATTTTATGAATGTTGTAATAGCAGGTTTTACTGATTATAATAAATTAAATAATACTTTAATGAAACTAATAGAAGAAAAACAATTCTTTCTATTTACTATTTTATGCGGAGGAACTAGTATTGAGTATGACGAGACGGGCTCCCGCATAAAGTCTATAGGAGAAATATGGGCAGAAAAAAATGGACTGCCCATGTTATTTCTTCATTGTGCAGATGCAGAGCGTCTATTAGAGAAGACCGCGCAAACCGCAGATTATATTGTGGCGGATTTAAGTACAGATAATCAATGGGTAAAAAGGTTAGTTATGAAAATGAAATCATTGGGAAAACATGGTACAGTAACAAGAGGAGAAGATTGATGGATTGGATAGCTATATTAACTTTTAGTTTTTTAATTACGTTTCTTATGATTGCAGTTTTCTATTTAGCATATCAACTTGATAAATTAAAAGCTATTGAAGACTTGCGGGAGGATCGTTTATATGATAGACTTCGCAAGCGAGATATGCAGTTTGCGGCTTTTGAGGAAGCGGTTTGGGCTTACTTTAAAGAGTTTGAGAAACGAAAGAAATATAGAAAGTTAGATAAGAAATATTGGGGCGGGAGGCACGATATATGAGTAGCGGGATTGAGATATATACTAAGATAAATGAATATATAAGTGAGATTACGAGGTGCATGAGTCCCGCAGAGCAAGCAGAGAATGATAATCAGTGTCTTTTGTTAGGTGCGGAAACCTGTCTAGCAATCGCTGAACAAGTTCTGAAGGAGAGAGGCGAGCTTGTGGGAATGGAGTATTTTACAGCTGCAAAAGGAGTATAAAATGGATATAGCAACTAGATGGATTGGAGCTCTTGTTTTAGCTTTGATAATGATTGGAATACCAGTTCTTACAGTAGTATCATTTGCTTGCGGATGGCATCCTTTTATACAATGGATTGGAATTATTATAACGGTATTAGAAACATTTGGATTGTGGAATGCTATTATTGAAAAAAGCGAATTATAGTTGAGTCGTGATTGGGGTTTGAAAATAATTTGTCGTGATTCGAATTTGAAAAATGATTTGGAGAGTTTTATGCCCAGCACAAGCTAAAAAACAAAAACTCAAAATTTTTTTCCCGAAATACACCCCCCCCGACCTAGTTTAGAAACGTTGTGTAGATTATACATCAAAGAGATGCGAGACAAACGCTGTGTACCGATGGGTTTTTAACAAAAGACAAAACAAACAAAGAGCGTCACACAAATAACAAATAAACAACAATAGCAACACAATAAAGACAATAAAAGCTTTATTAATTAAAATAAATAAATAAATGAATAAAGAAACAAATAATATTTTAATTATTATTTTTAAAAACAAAAGAGAGGATATTTATAGAAATAGTTTTAGGAAGATTACTAACTAAAGAGTTGAGAATAGATGTCATTTTCCTCCTAATTAAGCAAGTAGGCTATTATTAGTCTACTTGCTTTTTTATGCAATGCTCACTCGGTGCGCGAATGGCCGATGCGCACCGAATTTGACAGTAGAACAGATGTTCGATAATTTTCAGATTAGATGCAAACGAACAGATGTTTTATAAATTTACCCAAAATGGGGAGAAAGATAAAAAATGACTGTTGTGCAATAAAAAGCAAAAAAATAATTAAAAAATATAAAAAAAGACTTGACAAACCGCAGACCATGTGGTATAATAGAAATGGAACGCAGAAGAAAAATAGGATAAAAAATATCAAGAAAAAAGATAAAAGTGATTAAAAAACATCATTTACAAAATAGTATTTATTTGTTATAATGTATTCAGAAGATAAGGAAAGGGCAAGGCAACTTGCAAAGGTAAAAACTATGATAAACATTAGAACACTTAAAAAAATCACAAACAATGGTGGTTTAACTCTCAAAAATGGTAAACCTATCACTTACAAAAGTGGCTGGCAAGTAGCCACTGAAGGTGTAGAAACTACAGACATCACAAAGGTTCGTGAGTATGTAAAGGCTTACAACGGCAACTGTGGCTTGTGGTTTTCAGATGGTGTATGGTATATAGACAAAAGTCACAGAGTGAATACAAAAAAAGAAGCTATTAAAATCGGTCGTGAATGTAATCAGATTTCAGTTCTTAAATGGTCGAACATGAGTCTTGCGTATTGCTGATAATAAAAAAGGCGGAAACGCCTTTTTTCTTTACTGTCAAGTTAGTCGTAACTAACCGAAGTAAGCCATGTCAAACCCTCGTCGCGCACCGAACAGATGTTCGAACAAAAGAAGAACAGCAAAACAACTGTTCGACAGAGTAAACAAATCCTAAAATAGAAAGTGATTAAAAAAGATCAAGTATTTTAATAAAAGTGGTTAAAAAATATCATTTACAAATAAATAGTAAAGTGTTATAATGTATTTAGAAGTTAAGGAAAGGAGCGGAAACGCTATGAGTAAAAAAGAGGTAAAGGCAATCGCAAAAGGTTTGACAGATGACAAAAAAGAAGCAAAAGAATTTGAAAAACTTATAAAAAAACTCTTGACAGAATAACCTAAACGTGTTATAATGTAATCAGAACAAAAGGAAAGGACAACCGAAAAGGTTGTAAAGGTAAAGAAAAATGACAAATCCAAACGCAATCAGAGTTATAAAAGAAGCACTTGATGAAATGGTCAATGCAGGTTTCACAGAGGTAAAGGCAATCCGCTTTGCGGAGGATGCGGTTGTCTGTGATGTAGAGGTTGGCGGCGTGGTTCAGATTTACAGATACGAATTAATCGGCACAGAGGGGTTGCACAGAATAAAGTAAAATGCGGGAGAGCGGAAACGCCCTCAAAAAATAAAAAAAGTTGAAAAAAAGTATTGACAAACTAAAAAAGATGTGCTATAATAATTATAGAAGGTAAGGAAAGAAACAAAAGAAAGGTTAAAAAGGTGGTTACTATGAATAAGACACTCGTTTTCGATATGGATGGCACAATCGCAGACCTTTACGGAGTTGATGGATGGCTTGAAAAGTTGAGAAATGAAGACGCTACACCTTACACAGACGCTACACCGATTTTTAACATGAACTTGCTGAACACAATCCTTGACATCTTCAGAGCGGAAGGCTGGAAAATCGTTGTTACTACTTGGTTGTCTATGAACTCAACAAAAGAGTATGACAACGAAGTAAGAAAAGCCAAAATTGAGTGGCTGAAAAAAGTTGATTTCATCTATGATGAAATTCACCTTGTAAAGTATGGCACAACAAAAGCCAACTGCACAAGAAAAATCGGTGGCTTTCAAGTGCTGATTGATGACAACGAAAAAATCAGAAAAGGTTGGACACTTGGCAAAGCAATCAATCCAACTGAGAACTTGATTGAGCAGTTGTTTGAACTATTAGGTTAAGCGGGCGGCGGTTGCCGTCTCTAACCGTGGTTAGTCGTGACTAACCCTTGTCGCACATCGAACGTATGTTCGGTATTTTCCGAACAGACGAACACCTGTTCCACCTTATACCTGCGTTCCCGCATTAAAAAAGATCAAGAAAATCAATAAAACTGGTTAAAAAATATCATTGCTTTTGTTCTTCTTCTGTGCTATAATAAGTATAGAAAATGAAAGAGAGGTAAAAGGTATGAAAGAGTTTTTCGGGATTAAAGAGGGATACAAATTTGAGGCTAACGACATTGTAGCACTTTTAACAATAGCAAATGTAGTATTGATTATTATGGGCTTTTGGTGGGCACCAATGGTTGGACTTGTAAACTGTGTTGTAGGTATTATTTTAAATATCAAAAATCGCGTTCACATCAATTTATACATCATGCAGGTCGCATTTATAGTATTAAATATCTACTTTTTAACTTTATAAAAAAAATAAAAAAATACTTGACAAACGATAAATAATATGTTATAATAATTATAGAAAATGAAAGAGAGGTATTCACTATGAACAAATATCCTATTACATCAGTTATCATTATCGTGGCTTGCTTATTCTTTGGGATGGTAGCTTACAATGATGTTGCAAACTATTACACTATGAACGCCACAGTGTATGAGGTATCAGACAATATTATCACTTTTGAGGATACAACGGGCAACCTTTGGGATATTGACAGAACAACAAATGCCAAGAAGGGCGATGCTTATGAGTTGACATTCAATACAAATGGCACAGATGAAGAAAGAATTGATGATAAAATTACAAAAATTGTAAAAAAAGACTTGACAAATGAATAATAGTATGCTATAATAATTATAGAAAATGAAAGAGAGGTAAACAATATGATTACAAAAACTTACTACCTTGATAGAACAGCAAAGGGCTTTCGTCAGAGAATCGAGCACATCAAGAAAGCTATCCCTTGCTTTTATTCATCAAAGCCTGTGGAGATGGATTTTCTTGAGTGTAGTTTTCAGGTGCGACATGAGGACGTTCCCGCACTTGAGAGAATGATTGCTCCTCTTGTGTAAGAGGGGCGACCAAAAATTTTCAAAAAAGGCTTGACAAACCGCTTAAAAATGTGATAATATAAGAGTATAGAAAGGCGGTGGGGAATATGACAATAAGAGTACAAGTAATAATTAAAAAGACCAATGAATCAGGCGGAAGATACATAATCCCCGAAAATGAGTACGCTGCATTAAAAAACTACCTCGTTAAAAAACTTGCTGACGCTTTTGTTTTAGAAATACTAGGGCGGTCAAGTTTAGAGCCAGACGATTTTCGACCGTGGACTATAAAATAAATCCTTATATAACCTTTCCTTAGGGGGCAGATGTTAAATCTGCCCTTCATTTTTGGCGGCGCGCCCTCGGGCAATCTTGCGCCGCAATTTTTACTACATAATCTCTCTGCACATTTTGCGTTTCGGATTGTGTAGTAAATTTTTTTTAATTTTTTTCCCGAAACCCCCTTGACAAATGCTCGGCTATCTGTTATAATGGACTTAACAGAAAGGGAAAAGGCAAGGCGGATTTCCCCAACAAAGAGATAGTCGGCTATGGTATGCGAATAGGCAGTTGTCACTGACTTGACAAAGATAGTGGCGGTTGTTGAAAACTCACTCACCCGACGGAAACCTTGCCAAAGTAACACCTTAAAAAAATACTTGACAACTTAAAAAAATTATGTTATAATAATTATAGAAAGAGAGAAAAAATAAAATGGTTGATAAGAACAAGAAAAAGACAGAAGCAAAGAAAAATCGTGTGTGGTTTCCGATGAACACGGGAACACGCATACACAAGAGCAGGCGTGATTACAAGAGAATAAAAAGATGGGAGGCTGAATAATATGATGATTAGAATTAGCGGAATACCGAACACAAGCGGTGGATATTATGGACAAGGACAGAGTAATCAACAGCCCGCACCCGAAACGCATTTTTATACGCCCGAAGAACCAAAAGAAAAGGTTAAGGAAGATTTTGGTTTGACCCTCGATAAAGAAATTGAAAAACTGACGATAGATATTATTTTATAAAAAACCCTTGACAAAATGCGGAAGGCGTGGTATAATAAATATAGAAAATGAAAGAGAGGTAAACATTATGACAGAAAACGAAATCAAAGTATTAAAAATGAACTTGCTTGGCGGTATGCACAACTACATGATGCACGTAGTACAGGACGAGGACCTGCAAGAGGAATGGCTTATTGACGGAATAACTGATGAACCGAGTGAGGAAGACCTTGAGTTTATTGCGGAAGATCCTTTAGAGTTTGTGAGAGTTGCTCGTGTGTTCGGTAATCTTGTGTGGACTGACCATACACAAAATCAGATTTTATAAACCTCTTCTTTCTTAGGGCGGCAGACCAACCGCCCTAATTTTTAACAGATTCTAAAAATTAAATCTAAGTTTAATTTTTGGCGCGCCGCGAGCCTGCGCTGCGGCACGTTTTTCGGGATTGAACCTAGTTTTAACTTTTAATTTTTTCAAATTTTTTCAAAGAACCCCTTGACAAATATCCCAAAATGTGCTATACTTAGTATAGAAAGTTAAGGGAGGTACAAAAAATGCTTGAGAGTTTTCAGTATGGTACGCTTCGTGTAGTAAAAGACACAGAAATCACTATGTTCGACCGCTTACTTAATGCGCTGATATTTGGTGATGAATGGTACACCATTTATGTACTTGCGACAGGTGAACTTGTTGCGGTATTTGCTGGTGATGTTTCTACTATTGTAGATATAACTATTTGTTAAGAGGGTTCCGCTATGATAAAGATTATTTATAATTCAGATGACTATGTATGTGAGTTGTGGGAAGCAAGCACAAAACACCCTGACAGCGTTTTTCACTTCAAGGATTTCAAAAAATCTGATTTTGTAGAAAAAGATGAGTATAACATTTTTCAGTGGCTTTTGGAGATTGCTAGTAAAATGAATTTCCCATTCCATGCTCACGAAATAGCAAGTTATGCTATGAAAATCTATGGAAAGCCGATTGAAGATTTTGTAACTTTTTTATAAAAAGGTATTGACAAATAAGAGATAATGTGCTATAATAGACTTATCAAAAGAAAGAGAGGTATTCACTATGAGAGAGTTCTATGTTTTCGATGAGTATGGAGAGTGTATCGCAGTTCTTCACGATGAGGAGAGAGCGTCAAACCTTGCAGACAGTGTTGAAGGCTACTACTGTTCAGATGAAAATTGAAAGGAGATTTTACTATGCCGAGTTTTAGAATTAAATATCTTGAAGATGAAATGGACACAAACCAGGAAATTATAGAAGAAATTATCCCCGATGGAGAATTTAATTCTATTGAAGAAGTCCGTGAAAATTATGGGATTATTTATGAACTTGAAGAAATTAAAAATGAAGAAGAAGCAAAAGAAAAGGAAATAAATATCATTAAAAAAACAAATATCGAAAAAATAAAAGATGTTTTTGATATGCTTGATGTTGATTATGAAATTGTTTCCGACTATGAAATTAGAGTGATTTGTCCTGCGGAATGTCTACCTACTAAAAAATACTATGACCTTTGTGATAATAATAATAAAGGACAGTGTGAATTATTAAATGATGAAGATTTGGGGACAGTTACAGATGATGGTATGATTTATATTCTTGCAGATGATTATGGAGAATTAAGTTGGGTTACTTATACTCCTTATGAGTAGTAAAGAAGAATGTTGATTAAAAGGCGGTGTAAAAACCGCCTTTAATTTTTACCAAAAATTTTTGTTAAACTTAGGTTTAATTTTTGGCGGCGCGTCCTTGGACGCAAGCTTGCCGAAATTTCGCGAAACATTTCCTTCGCAAAAGTTTCGTAACTTTTTTGCTTTTTGTCAGAAAAATGCGAAATTTCCCGAAACTAACTTTCGTAAACTTTCGGGAAAACTGACACATTTTTGACACATTTTAGCGGTATAATATAATCAAAAAAAGGGAAGAGAACGGCAAGAAAAAAATAAAAAAAAATGAAAAAAAGTCTTGACAAACCCTTGCAAGTATGCTATAATAATTATAGAAAAAAGAAAGAGAGGTAGTAAAAATGGAAAAGGTTTTGGTATTCGATATGGACGGAACAATCGCTGACCTTTATGGTGTAGAGGGTTGGTTGGATATGCTTAGGGGCGAAGATGCTACGCCTTATGCAATCGCTAATCCGCTCTATGATATGGAGATGCTCAATGCAATCCTTGACATTTTCAAGGGAATGGGTTGGCGTATCGTTGTTACCACTTGGTTGGCTATGAACGCTTCCACAGAGTATGACCATAAGGTTAGAAACGCAAAAATCGAGTGGCTCGATAAAATGGGTTTTGAGTATGACGAAATCCACCTTGTAAAATACGGCACTACAAAAGCAAATTGCACACGCCGTCACGGTGGCTTTCAGGTTCTCATTGATGATAACGAAAAAATCCGAAAAGGTTGGACGCTCGGAGATACAATCGACCCGACCGAACGCCTGTTCGAGAAACTCCTTGACCTACTTGTGTAGGTCAAGGAAAAAGAAAGAGAGGTAAAAAATATGTATATTGCAATTATTATTTTTACTATTTTGTCAATTTTCAATGAAGAATATATTGAAGGAAATAATAAAAGAATTTGTTTAAACCTGTTTGCCATTATTGATTTGATACTTATAATAATTTATTTTTGAAAAAACACTTGACAAACAATGAAAACTGTGGTATAATAATTATAGAAAATAAAGAAAGAGAGGTAACAAACTATGAGGATGTTAGAAGCAAAAGAAACAAGAGTAATTACATTTGATTTTGAAAAAAACGGTATTGATGCAATAAAAAATTATTGGGATGGGGATTGGTGCGATGATGTCAAAACAGTGTTATCTTATTACAAAACTGACTATGAAACATTCAAAAATCGTATAATACGCGCTTTCAAAACGGATTTAAGGTGGTACTTAAACGATATTTCAGATTATCTTATAGCGGTTGCAGAGTTAGAAAAAGAAGATTTTTTCACTGATACAGATTATGAGTATTTTTATAATGAACTTAAAAAAGATTATATTAAAGAACTTGAGGAAAATATTAAGAATTGTAAAGCAAATATTGAGAGCAATAAAAAAAGTATAGAAACTTATAAAGAACTACTTGACAAATCAAAAAATTTGTGATATATAATAAAGAAAGAGAGGTAACAAACTATGAGAGCACTTGTTTACAAACTGAATGACGGAACTATTGTTAAGACTATGGCGGAGGCTAAGGCGTCAGGTCAGGCATACACCACACAGATGGAGGATATTAAAACTCCATTTAAGGACACTCCCGTGATGGCGAGAATCCGTAAGGGGCTTTTCGGGATTGACTAAAAATCAGAGCGGGCGACCGCTCTTTTTTATTGCTAAAAATTGGTTAAAAGCAGATTTAATTTTTGGCGGCACGCTTGTGGCTGCGCCACGCCGTAAATCAGGATTTAACTATTACTGCACATTTTTACTACACAAAATACTATCTTTCTTGTGTAGTAAAAAATCCGGAAATTAAATGTAGATTAAATTGTATTTTGACACATTTTTGACACAATTATTTATTATAATATACTTGTAAAAAAGAAAAGGAAAAAAATCTAAAACAAAAAAAATAAAAAAACTCTTGACAACTTAAAAAAAATATGCTATAATAAGTATAGAAAATAAAGAAAGAGAGGTATTCAAAATGAAAAACTATGTTTATCACACCAACGATGTTCACAACGCACTGATTAAGGCTGGTTATAAGCCGACACCAAAAAAGTTAAGAAAAAATAAAAAAAGCTCTTGACAAATTAAAAAAAATATGCTATAATGATTATAGAAAAGTTAAGAAAGTTGCAAGAACGAAATAATATTAAAAAAATTAAAAAAAAGACTTGACAAACTTTCAAAACTATGCTATAATAAATATGTAAACAAAAACAAAACAACAAAAGAAAGGTGGTATCCTATTATGACAAAAGTAACTATCGCAGACAAGTTTGATGCTATCAACGACCTTCTCGATGGCAAGGAGAGTATTCTCACAATTGACGAGGCAAAGGCTTTCATCGCAGACCGAAAAGAGAAGGCTATCAAGAAGTCGGGCAATCGCAAGCCGACCGCACAGCAGAAAGAGAACGAGGGATTTAAGGAGAGTATCCTTGATGTTCTCACTAGCGAGGGCAAGACCGTTTCAGAGATTATTGCTATGAGCGATGACCTGTCGGGTCTGACCAATCAGCGTGTTTCCGCACTCCTCCGTCAGCTTGTACTTGCTGGCAAGGTTGTTAAGACCAAAGAGGGTAAAAAGTCACTGTTCGCAATCGCAGAGTGATTGCAATAGCCGAGGGGCAAGGAAAACAAGACCTTGCCCCTAGACAAGGGGGTTATCATGACGAAAGCACAAAAAGAAGAAATTATCCGTGGCTACATGAAAAATCTGAAGATTAACCGAGCCGAAGCGGAACAGTTGTTTGAAGATGATGAAAATGATTTTATCACTGACGAGGGCGAAGAAATGCAGAAAAAAGCTCACGAGCAACGACGTTATGAGGCAACCGAAAACAATAAAAAGAAGCGCACCCCGAAAAAAGACGCTGAAAAGATGGAAATTATTACAACCATTTTTAATCTTTTGGCTAATAATACAGATTATCCCGACTTGACCATTAAAAATGTGCAACGGGAAATCACATTCGGGGATTATAGTTTAACCCTGATAAAACATCGGAAGCCAAAGGAGTAACTGAAAGGACTACTGTTGTAGTCCTTTTTTATTGGTAGAAATTAACTAAATCTAGATTTAATTTTTGGCGGGCGGCCTTCGGCCAAGCTTGCCCGAGTTTTACGTAACTAACTTCAGTTAGCTTTTTCTAATTCGAGTTAGTCTCAACTAACTCTAGTTAGGAAATCCTAAAACTAGTTAGGCGCAACTACCGGCGCCTGCACATTTTCGTAAAGTTTCGGAACAACTGACACATTTTTGACACATTTACTTGCTATAATATACTTGTAAAAAGGAAAAGGAAAGCACAAGAAAAAAATAAAAAAAATTGAAAAAAGTGCTTGACAAATGAAACAAACTATGCTATAATAAGTATAGAAAATGAAAGAGAGGTAAAAAACCTATGATTGACAAAAGAAAAAAGTATTTTTTGATGATTGATACCGAAACTTGTAATGGTATCGCAACAGAGGACGGACTTGACCTCACGCAATCGCTTGTATATGACATTGGTTGCGCTATTGTTGACAAGAAAGGCAACGTATATGAGGAACAGTCGTTCGTTATTGCTGAAACTTTTATCGGAATGAAAGATGTTATGCAGAGTGCCTACTACGCAAAGAAAATCCCAATGTATTGGGAAGATATAAAAAATGGCAAGCGTCAGTTAGTACAACTCCATACCGCAAGGACGATTATTCTTGATATGATGGAGCGTTATAATACAAAAATTGCGGTTGCCCATAATGCTGGTTTTGACCTTCGTGCCTTGAATAATACACAGAGATACATAAGCAAGTCAAAATACCGCTACTTTTTCCCATACGGCTTTGAGTGGTATGACACCTTGAAAATGGCTAGCGATATATATGGCAATCAGCCGAGTTACCGCAGATTTTGTGAGCGAAACGGCTATATGACCAAGCATAGAATACCGAGAGTCAGACTTACCGCAGAAATCTTACATAGATATTTATCGGGCAACAATGATTTTGAGGAAAGTCATACAGGTCTTGAGGACGTAAAAATCGAAAGTCAGATTTTTGCACAGTGTTTACGTCAGCATAAGCCAATGCGGAAAGCCCTTTACAATTAAGGGCTTCCGCAGAAAATAAAGGAGGATTTAACTATGATGAGAATAGTTGAAACAAAAGCTTATAAAGTTGAATTCACAACAGAAGATAGAAAAAAATTCAGAGAGGTTATCGAATTTCTTGATGATTTAGCGGATGAGATTGCCCCACGTCAAATAGAGGTCAAAGATCCTTACGGTGATGCAGAAATATGCACTCATTGGGATATAGATAGGGTCGTCGCTCTTTTGACAGGTCTCGAAGAAGATGATTATGTAATAATAAATTAAAAGCGGATTTAATATCCGCTTTTTTATTTGTCAAAAATTAGTTAAATCTAAATATAATTTTGGCGGCGCGCGATGGGTCGCCGCGCGTCGTTAAATCTAGATTTAACTATTACTGCACATTTTCTCTGCACAAATCTAGATTTAACTTTGTGTAGTAAATATCCCAAAATTAAATGTAAAATTAATTCTATTTTGACACAATTTTGACACAATTATTTGCTATAATTATACTTGTAAAAAAGAAAAGCGAAAAAACAAAATCAAAAAAAATAAAAAAAAATGCTTGACAAGTTAAAAAAAATATGCTATAATGATTATAGAAAATAAAGAGAAGGAAAAAATAAAAAAAGATTTCAAAAAAATAAAAAAAAATGCTTGACAAACTAAAAAAAATATGATATAATGATTATAGAAAGTTAAGGAAAAGCAACAAGCAAACAATTTCAAAAAAAAAGATTGAAAAAAATCTAAAAAGTGCTTGACAACATTCCAAAACTATGATATAATAACTATAGAAACAAAAACAAAACAAACGAAAGTGAGGTATCGTATTATGCAGAAGATGACAAACGCTATCAAGTTCGATGAGGTAATCAAGGCTCTCAAGGGAGAGAAGAGTGTGATGTCTGTAGACGAGATGGTTGAGTTCCTTGAGGGACGCAAGGCTCAGGCTACTAAGAAGTCAGACAACCGCAAGCCTACTGCTCAGCAGAAAGAGAATGAGGGGTTCAAGAAGAACATTCTCGACACTCTGACCACAGAGGGTAAGACTGTATCAGAGATTATCGCATCTAATGACGACCTTGCAGGTCTGACAAATCAGAGAGTATCAGCTCTTCTTCGTCAGCTTGTTCTCGCAGGTAAGGTCGTAAAGACTAAGGACGGCAAGAAATCCCTTTTCGCTGTCGCAGAGTGATAAGGGCATAAAAGTCGGGGCGTGGAATATAAGACCACGCCCCAATAAAAAGGGGGTTGAAAAATGAAATATAAATTGCCGAGTGGAAAAACTATCAATATAAAAGATAGTGTAATTAAACAGTATATGATTTCTCTTGATTTAACAGAGGAAGAAGCTATCCAAACATACCTCGAAGATGAGGGAGAGTTTGAGAATGAGGAACAGATTGCCCTTGATGAAAAGGCAAAACAGCTTTCTCACCCGGTTTATGATAGTGCGGAAAAAACCACAAAAAAGAAGAAAAAAAAGCCAACTATCAAAGTTTCTGATGAAAAAAAGATACTTTTTGACGATATTTTGGCAAGTTTGCCTTATCCGTCTGAAAATATCACAGTTCTAAAGGAAAATAAGCTGATACAGATAAAAATCAATGATAAAATCTTCAAAATAGACGTAATTCAGCAAAGACCTCCGAAAAAATAAGCCTTTTTCACTGAAAAACACGCATTTTTGCGTGTTTTTTTATTTATTTTAAATTTTATTAAACCTAAATTTAATTTTTGCGCGCCAATAGAATTTCAAAAGTTAAATGTCACTTTAACTTTTGGCGGCGCGACAATGGTCGCATCGCGCCGTATTTTTAAGAAGTCAAGTGTTTTTGAAAATTTTTTATGCGGGCAGCGGATATTCAGTTCATTTTGTTAAATCCTGAATTGATCGCGGCGCCAGCGCTCGTGATGGCGCCGAATTCCCCACCCTAGTCCCATATGCGATTTTTTCAAAACTTCTAGCCCCATATGGCATTTCGCCTATAAATCCCGAAACCCGATCATATGCTCTTCCCTAGGGCAGCGGGTCTGTTAAATCATGATTTAATTAAATCACGATTTAATTTTTTGTTAAAACACGATTTAATTTTTGCTCCCGCAAGTGAATTTGCCACGCAAAATTTTGCTCACGAACAAATACACGTTGGGGTATAACTTTAGGATAATTATATATGCTCACGTTCCTACACGCTTAATAAATTCGGAGAGAGAGAAAACTTGACATTTTCAAAAAATTATGTTATAATATATATATAAAGATAAGATAAAAGAATGATATATATTGCGGTGGGCTTGAAGCCCTCCTTTCCACACCGCATTATATTATATATATAACCAGGCAGCGGGGCCTCAACCTAGTGTGGGGACCCAGGCCGCTGCCGCACAAAAGGAGCAGATATGGACAAAGACGAATTAAAAAATAAAATGTGGGATTGCGCAAACCGCCATTTATCTGCTATGTATCTAGAGTTTGAAAATATTGGGGATCAAATTTTACCTCATACTTATATAAATAAACTAATGAAAAAAACTGATGAAGTAATCAGTGAATATATAAAATATATAACAGAACAAAAGAAAGGAGTCAGAAAATGACAAAAGATGAATTAGAAAAAGCACTTGCCGCATATTTGGATGATGTGGGCGCCGGTTATGAGGATGTGATCGAGAGTCTGACAAAGAGTGTCAAAGATTATTATGATAAGAGGGATGCTCGCCGTCAGGAGGCGAGAGCCGCCGCAATTGAGAGCTGCCGTGATGACCTCGTTATATCAATGGTAGATTATATGGAAGTTCTACTTGATACTTCATTTACCGACAATGAGTATAAGAACTATTGCGAAGAGATCGAAAATGCCGTAAAAGATGTCGAGGATGATCTGACTACACTTCTGAAGTTGGCAGTAGCGTCAAAGAAACCTAAGGAGACAAAGACTCCAGTTAAACATAGCTCAGATGACCAGATTCTGAGAGATTTTTTCAGTAAAATAGCAGAGTAAAGAACAAGAGAAAGAAGAAATTAGCGAGGCAGCGGGAGCTTGACCTCGCTAATTGTAGTGGGGAGATATAATAATAGATAAAGGAAAAGGAAGACGAATACGATAAAAGGAAAGGACTAGAAGTACGGGTCGCAGGAACAAACGCCACCTGGCATCATCTAGCCCCACCTAGTCACCCAACTACTATTCCTAGCCATTTAGCACCCTTATCTAGTACCATCTATCACTATCCACTCACCTAACGCCATTACCTACTACTATCTCTCCCATCCTTCCCGCTCACATCAGCTTACTAAGCAAACTAACCATCTTATTATCTACTTGTTGACCAAGAGCATCCTCTATAACAGTCTCATATCTACTATTATCATATATCTTCAACCCAACAAGAGCAGCAATACTTGCGGTATTCACAAAACATAGTATTAAAATTGCAGTCAGCATAATTATCTCCTTTTTATAATGAATATTTCAAAAAGTAATTCTTTTGGGAAATGCGTTAGCATTTCCCAATTTTTTTATATCTTCCCCAAAAGAAAGGATTAATGCGGGAACCCCGTCCTCAATAATTAAACATAGTATATCTAATATTCTATAAGTTATATATGTAGGAATAGAGATAAGACCATGTACTCTACGTTTACTGCCTCCCACATATTTCTTTAATTCTTTAATATCTTCTTCAGGCATAACCTACTCCTTTCTGCGCCCCAATCTGCCATAAGAATAGATTTGTCACGAAGTGACGAATCTATTCGTCTATCTATTCAAGATCTCTATATATTATATATTTCTATATTACTCGGGTGGAAAAAATCTATTGTAATTTTACCCCACAGTGGAAAAATTTTTTACACTGGAGTGGAAAATCCTTATCTTTCATTTACTTTCCACTGGAGTGGAAACTTATATTTTTACTTACTTTTTACACTGTAGTGTAAAATTACACCCGAGTGGAAAGTAGATTTTTATTTACTTTTTTACACCTGAGTGGAAAATTACACCACAGTGGAATTTTATCCTACAATGGAATTTTCCACTGGAGTGTAAAAATTAGAAATTAAAGGTATTTACTTTTTCCACCTGAATGGAATTTTCCACTGGAGTGTAAAGTGGATTTTTTTCTACTTTTTCCACTGGAGTGTAATTTTCCACTACAGTGGAATCCTTATCTTCTATATAAGGACTAGTATAAAATTCATATTTATTTTTACCCACTTGCCGCAAATACCCCTGTTCAACTAAAAAATCAAAGCATTTATAATAATTACTTTGTTTAACACCAATAGCGTTCTCAACTGCAACTTTACTTAAAGCTAAATTAAACCCTATTTCATTTGCGGCAAGGTATAAATATAATTTAAATGCGGCACCTTTATCTCCACATATTTTTGCGGCTTGCATCCATTCATTATTCTTTATCTGTAAGAAATTATCTTTACAAGGTGTTTTCTTAATTACAATAATATTTTGATTAGGAACGGTTTTCATAATAAGCCCCTCCCTTCATCAACAATAGCATCAAATGCTTTATTAAATGCGGGAGTTGCTTCATAAACCCAACAATTATACTTATCATTCTTAGGATTTGGCATAACTTTTAAATATTCAAATCCTCTTAGTTGTAATTGTGTATGTATCTTTAAAGAATACACAATTTTAATTTGCTCTTTATTTTGCTTTAAATTCATTAATTCCTCCTTAATAACCCCTTTCTTTGAGGTAATAATCTAAATTAATTAGATTATCTTCAGAAAGAGATCTTTCTCCGCTAGTAAAACTATAAAATGTACTAGCATTAATGTTAAGTATACCAGCAATATACTTATAACTTACTCCTTCTTCTTGATGAAATGTGTTAATTCTTTTTCTTATTTCATCTACATTCATTATAAATTAAACCTCCTTTGCGATGCGATTTTTTCCTCGCATACTTATATAAAAAATAAAAGTGGATCATTTACCTTGCTTGACCAACTTTTATGAACAAATTTTAAGAAAATCGACTTTGCTCGTATATTTTCGTTAATATTTTCTGCCCTCCGAATAGTGATTTTTATCCATTTTTTCCTTTTCTAAATAAACCTTTTCCCTTATATAAATATTATATCAAAAAATTTAGTAGTTGTCAACTTTTATCCCACCTCCCGCAGAAACCTTGACAACTAAAAAAAATTATGATATAATATTTATAGAATAATAGAGAAAGGGAAAATTGTAATATGAAAAACTATACAGTAATATCGCAAACATCAAAATATGGCGGGTGCCAGTGGCAAACTACAATATGTTTTGATGATAATTACACAACAGAGATGATCGAGAAGTTCTTGAAAGATAGAAGCTATAATCACGCAAGGCATGAAGCTAATCGTAGATATGAACAAATTAAAAATGAATATAGTTTAACAAAAGAAGAGTTTGTTAGGTGCTTTTTAAACTCTTTGCATATGGTAATTAAGGAGGGTAATTAAATGTCGCTTGCGGGAATGATATTAACAATGCTTGGTGGTTTGATCTGTACATTTTGTATAATTGCTTTAATTTATATAGATTGTACTTGGAAATCTTTTTTGAGAATGGACAAGTCTTTTTATATAATTCTCATGGGAGTAGGGTGTGTTTGTTTAGTTATTGTAACGTTATTTGATTTTTCAAAAATGACGGTATTTAATGCTTTAATATGGATGATGAGTTTAATACTTTGGACTGAAACAAAATAGCGGGAACCCGCATCTCCAGATAAAACAAGGCAGAAGGTAGGTTTATCTTCTGCCTTGACTTTTTATAAAAATTATGATATAATATATATAGAAAATAAAAAGGAGAATAAAGTAAAATGATAACTTTAGATGAGATTAAAAAGATTTCTTTTCCAGAACATTTTGGAGTTACAGATGATGATGATACTTTGGACTATGTTCCTGAAGAACTTCAAAGAGAGCAGTATACTTATGGTATGTCTAAATTTGTCATTTTTTTGAATGAATCCGAAGTTATTAAGATCCCTTTTAATGGTTTTTTTGAATATTACGACGATGGTATAGAAGAAGGTCATACCTTTAGTCCTTTTTTTACGGAAGATTATTGTGCATTAGAAGAAAATATATATTATGAAGCAGAAGAGGAAGGTATCGAGGAGTTTTTTGCTAAAACAGAATACATTGGACAGGCGGATTGTGGAACTTTAATTTATAAATCAGAGAGGGTTCTTCCTTATTATTGTGAAAATACTTTAGAAATAAGGGAAAAAGTACCTAGTAATGAAGCAAAAAATAGTGCTGATAAAGCAAATACTCCGCTTCCGTTTGATTGGTTAGCAAGAGCCTATGACTATTATGGAGAAGAAAAAGTAAAGCATCTAATTGATTTTATTAACGATCATGATTTACACGATTTCCATGATGATAATGTGGGTTTTAGAGAGAATGGTGCTCCGGTTTTGTTAGACTATTCTGACTATCATGCATAAACGGGAGGTGGTTATATGAATAAATATTATAAGGAAATAGATAAGGTACTTAAATCTTATGAAAAACATAAGCCTTATCATGATCGAGATATTGATTGGGCAGCCAACCGCATTGATTGGGCTTATCATTGGCATAAAATATCAGAAAAAGAAATGGAAGAATTAGCAGATCGTGCTACAAAAATTTTTGAAGAAGGACTTTTTTAAGGAGAGGGGTAGTATAATATGACAAGAGAAGAAGCAACAATAGTAGATATGGCAACTAAAATATTAGAGCAAGAGTCTGAGCTCGACAAGATAAGAGCCGAGATACATCAGGACAAGGAGCGAATATATCAGCAGCTAAAGGTGGCTATCGACAAGTACACCGCAGAAAGTGAGGATAAATAATGAAAATAACACAAACATTAGAGTTAAGTGAAAAAGAGCGTAAAGTTATTGAAGACTTTATATACTTAATGGACAATATTACAAAAATTATACCCGGTAAATCAATAGTTGATTTAGCTGAATATTTTTGCGCTAACGCAGGATATTACGATGGAGTATGGGAAATTGATGCTTTACATCAGATTAATGAAATGTAGTAGAAAGTGAGGTAAAAGAATGAAAAGAATAACTTTTAGATTTAAAGATATAGCTTCACACGGAGCATGGAGAACTCAGTCATGCTTCGTTGAAAGTGTTGAAGAATGTAAGCGTATTTATGGATTAGACACTGATCCTACTATCTATGAATATGAAATCATAGAAGTGCGGGAGGTGGGCTAAATGAGAATACAAACAGAAAAGCGTAAAAAGAAAGAACCAAAATGTATATACTGCCGAGAACTTAAAAAAGAAAGATATAGAGTAATGGTCAGTGAAGTATCTGTGGAAAGTGGATACTATTATTGGCGTTGCCCTATACATTTTTGCCCTTATTGTGGCAAGAAGGTTAAGGGTGCAAAACTTGGATAAAACAAAAGAAGGATGATTAAGGAGGTATAGAGATGGATAAAAGTAATATCGGAGATAGAATGAAAGCGTATGAAGTGGTAAGTAAAGGACGTCTGATGAAAAGAACTCCGGTTGCCATTAGATTAGATGGCTGTCACTTCCACACCTTCCTTAAAGGGTGGATTAAACCATTTGATCCTTTTGTTCAGCGAGCGATGGAATATACAACTTTGATGCTTTGTAATAATATTCAAGGCTGTGTATTTGGTTATACACAATCAGATGAGATTACTTTAATTCTTTGTGATTATCAAACACTTGAAACAGAGGCTTGGTTTGATAATGAAATACAGAAAATCTGTTCTGTATCTGCTTCAATGGCTTCAATGTACTTTAATAAATTCCTGAGTGAGAACATTGATTGCTATATAACTGCTATGGAAAAAGATAGAGAGTATCAGTTAAAGTATGATATGAGTGTTGTTCAGTGGGATAAATATGTTATTAATATTAGACGGAAGGTAGGTACTGGAGCTTATTTTGATGCAAGATGTTTTAATATACCAAAAGAAGAAGTAACTAATTTGGTATATTGGCGGCAGTTGGATTGTATGCGGAATTCAGTATTATCCGTAGGTCAAGCTAATTTTACTCCTGCTTTTCTTCATGGTCGTTCTTGTAAGGAGATTAAAGAGGATCTTCGTATGCGGGATTGTTGTAAAAACTGGGAAGATTATAGTGAGAAAGAAAAATATGGAACTATGGTCTATAAGAATTCTGAAGGAAAATGGGTATCAAGTGGCGCTCCGATTTTTAAGGGAGAAGATAGAGAGTTTATTGAAGTAAGAATAAACTTTGACTAATATCATTTGCTCTCCTTGACTTTTTATAAAAAATATGTTATAATATATATAGAAAGTTAAAGGAGGGCAAAAATAATGGATATTGTTGAAGGAATTAAACAAATTACAACAGTTTTGAATGATTATTTAAAGCCATTTGGACTTGTTGCAGAAATGGATTATGAATTTGCTTATTATTGGGAAAGTGATTTAATCACTTTTTCTTTGCTTGATATTCCTGAAGCAAGTAATCTTTTTTTATTAGATGCGGAAAGCCGTTTCCCGCAGATAAAAGCACCCTTCTTTATTTGGGCTTTACATCACGAGATAGGTCATAATTGCACTTATGATGATCTTAGTGAAGAAGATATTGCAGAAAGCTATGCTATTAAGAATAAAATTCTTAAAGCTAAAGAGCATAGTGATGATGATAAAATGTTATATTATACTTGCCCAGATGAATATGCGGCAACAGAATGGGCAGGCAATTATATTATGACACATCAAGAAAGAATTGCTAAAATGTGGAATGTTGTTTCTGATATTATTAGGCAGTTAAAAGAGTCATATGATAATGAAGAAAGGAGCTGATCGTAATGAGCACAGATATTCATATGTTTATTGTAAGAAAGGATAAAAAACCTGAAAGAATTTTTGAAGGTGTAAGAGATTACGAGTGGTTTGATGATATTAGTGGTAATGGTTATCATGATGAATATGAAAAACTTCCTATTTGCAGTGGTATCTCTCCTCTCTCAGATGAAAATATCAAAGATGACTATAAAAATTGCAGGGAGAAAATACTTTATGGTTTTTACTATTTTAATGTAGGAGAGTTTAGAGAGTGGTTTAGAAAATGCAGACCTAATATAAAAGCGGGTTGGGTTACTACTTATGATAATTGGAGAATTAAGAATAACAAGTGGTTCCCTGATGAAGATGATCTTTCACACGTTATGCTTTCTGACGTTCAACCTGATGATCAGTTCTTCATTGAATATGAAGATCCGTATGATATGTCAGCTCGTCTTTATTATCTGCTGGGTGATAATAAAATTACTGATGACGCAGATATTACATATTATTTTGATAATTGATTAAAGGGCGGGGCTCATGCTCCGCCCTTGACATATTAAAAAAAATATGTTATAATATATATAGAAAATAAAAAAGAAAGGTTGTGATATAATATGATAAGAGATAAGTTCCCAGATCCAAAACGAGAGTTGAATATCCGAACCGGTGCAAGAGAAGCTGATATAATAAAGATGTATTTAGATGTACTTAAAGTTAAGTATAAGATTAGTTATCTTAAGTCGGATAGAAACATATGGATAAAAGATCTAAATGGAGTAGATATAGGAACTATTAATGCTTTTTTGGAAGCTCTTAATTCAGTTGAGCGAGAAGTTTGCCATATGAAAGATATGGAAGTTCTGCGAAACAAGAAAAAACATTGGTGGAATAAATAAGAGAAAAGGAGGCGAGAACAAATGACCGAACTTATGACTGCTGACAGCTATAAGAATTGGGAAAGAATAGCAGAGCCTTATGAAGTTGATGGCAAGCTTTACACTGATGTTAAATGCTCTTGTGACAGATGTTCACATGGTATTTATGCTATTGGCGTCAATAATGGCAAAATTGTTCCGCATCCAAATGCAAATGGGGTTTGTTTTAAATGTGGCGGGAAGGGGTATATTATAAAGAATAAAGTGCGTCTTTATACTCCGGAAGAATATGAGAAAAGCAAAAGATACCAAGAGAATGCAAGAAAACGCAAAGCAGAGAAACGGGAAGCGGAAATGCTTAAAACTGCAAATGCTCGTAAATCCGAATGGCTCGAAAAAAATGGCTTTTCTGCGGAAGGTGAAACATATATTATTACTGGAGATAGTTATTCAATAAAAAATGAATTGAAAGATGCGGGTTGGTGTTATTCACCCCAGTTTCTTTGGCATAAAGCTGATCCCGCAGGTTATGAAGATAGAGTTATAAAACTTAATCTTGATGAGATTGGAACATGGACAACTTATGGACAGATTGTCTTTAATGAAGATGCTTCAATTCTTATTAAAAATAGATTAGAAGCAGCGCTCCCGCCATCTACTTCAGAATGGATTGAAGGAGATCGTCTTGTAGAAGAAAAAGTTACTTTTGTTTCTAAATCAGGTTTTGATGGATATTATGGTTATACGAATATTTATAATTTTAAGACAGAAGAAGGAAATAAAGTAGTATGGTTTTCTTCTACTATACAAGATATTGAGGTAGGTAAATCTTATTATCTTTCTGGAAAGATTAAAGAAAGAAAAACTTTTAAGAACGAAAAAATAACTGTTGTTACAAGATGCAAGATACAGTAAAAGGAGAAAATGAATGATACCGATTAATATGGGAAATGGAAATACAATATGGTTACCAATGGCACATCACGCTAGTGAAGCTGCGGAATGTAGTGAACCTGCTCCTGAATGGCTTGTTATAGCGACACTTATATTAGCGGGAATAGCGGTACTTATTTTTATTGGTTTTGTTATTTGGCTGATTGTTGATTATTTTAAGAATTAAGTATAAAAATGGGAGTAAATGGATGGTTATCTCCAAGTGGGATATTTTTTCCTTGTAATCAATATGAACATAGTTCAGGTGCAGGGACGGGTTTAACTGAATTAGAATTAGAGTTACGAGGATATGTAAAAATTTTTAATGATGATTATTATAGGGCTTATGGTCAATTAACTACGTGGCAAGAAGATAAACTAGAACAGCTAGGAATAGAGGTGATTAGATAATGGATTATAGAGTTCTTTTCTATGTTCTTTGTATAGTTTGTATATGTGTTATCGCAAATATATATTTTGGTAACAAGCCTCCTAAATATTAAACTGGATAAAAAAGTTTCCCTTTGACAACTTAAAAAAATATGATATAATATTTATAGAAAATAAAAAAAGGAGCGAAAAATTATGACATTGGAAGAATTTTGCTCAATATTTGAAACTTGTACTAAAATAACAATTTGGCATGAACAAGATGAAATGGACGCAATATTTGAAGGCAGTATTTTTGATGTGCCTTTTGGTTGGTTAAAATGCGAAATTGTTAAACCTAATAATGACTTTGATGGCAACTATATCTCTAAAGATGCCGGATTAGTTATAATGATCAGAGGCTAGCGGAAGCCAGCCTTTAAAAGTGCCAGTAGCTCAACTGGATAGAGCAACGGTTTTCTTAGTTGAATTTATTTATGTTAAACACTAAACAAATAGGAAATCTAACAGAACTTCAATGTTTAGCCGCTTTTACAAAGTTAGGTTATATTGTCTCAATCCCTTATGGAGATTGTGCTCGATATGATTTTATTGTTGATATAAATAATCATTTGTATCGTATTCAATGTAAAACTTCTTCTATGAAAGAAGAAGGAGTATATAATTTTTCTTGTAGAAGCACTGCTGCGAATCAAACACGCGTGGCAACTCGTAGTTATTCAGAAGAAGAAATTGATTTCTTTGCTACAATTATCAATGAACAATGTTATATTGTTCCTATTAACGAAACAGGGGGACGTGATAAAACTTTACGTTTTGTCCCTACAAAAAATGGTCAGAAAGTTGGTGTTTCATTTGCCAAAGATTATGAAATTGAAACCCAAGTGGCTAAATTATTGAAGGAATAAACATTGACTAAGAAAACCGTGGGTCAGGAGTTCGAATCCCTTCTGGCACGTTTATTATAAAATAAAGAATTGGAGGTTAAAATGGATTACTTGCAGATATTGAAAGGATCTGATTATGATTTTCTAAGGACGGATCCGCATCTTGGGAATAATATTATGTTCCTTACATTAGGTGGTTCACACGCCTATGGAACAAATGTTGAAGGCTCTGATTTGGATATTAGAGGCTGTGCTTTTAATACAAAAGAAGAACTATTATTACAGAACCCATTTGAGCAAGTAATTAACAAGGCTACTGATACAACTATTTATGGGTTTAATAAACTCATTAAGTTGTTGACTAATTGCAATCCTAATGTAATTGAGCTATTGGGATTACCGGAGGAATATTATTTTCATTTAACTCAGTTAGGTAAAATGATGCTTGATAACAGGGATATGTTCCTTTCAAAACGGGCTGTGCAGACTTTTGGGGGATACGCATATGCCCAGCTTAGACGCCTTGATAATAAAGCAGTACGCAGAACCTCACAGGCTGATTATGAACAGCATATTTTGAATAGTATCAATACTGCGAAGGACTCTTTTAAGGAAAGATACTTGAGTTTTGATGATAACCTTAAACTCTATCTTGGGGAGAGTCTTGAAACAAAAGAAGAAAAGGATATTTTTATGGATATAACTCTAAAACATTATCCTTTGAATGATTATCTTGGGCTTTGGTCTGAGATGAAAGATATTGCTCGTGCTTATGAAAAGAACAAGAGCAAAAGAAATGAATATGCGGCAAGTCATGGTAAGCTAGGTAAACATATGATGCACCTAATTAGATTATATCTAATGTGTATTGATATTCTGTGGGATGGGCAAATCATCACCCGCCGAGATAAAGAGCATGACCTTTTAATGAGTATCAGAAATGGCAAGTATCTTGACGAAAATGATCAGCCTACTAAAGAATTCTTTGAAATGGTAGAGCATTATCAGAATGAAATGCGGGAGGCGGAGGAACATTCACCGCTACCTAAAGAGCCTGATATAAAAAGAATTCAAGAGTTTCAGAAAATGGTTAATGAAGAAGTCATTACCGAGAAACCATCTTATACGAAACCGCAGGTTTATTCTTTATGTCCGTCGTGTGGAGGATTAGCAACATTTAATCCATTTTTTAGGCAATATGTCTGCGAAAAGTGTGAAAAGTATTATAATCCCGAAGAAATAAAGATTAAAAATAATGTGGTTGCATCTATAATTTGAGGTTACTATTAGAGTAACCTCAAATTTTTTATCCCCCTTTGACAACTTAAAAAAAATATGTTATAATATATATAGAAAATAAAAAAGGAGATGATGATAATGGAAAAAGAAAAAATGATTAGAGTGTACAGATTTCAATACACTATTTGGAGTGATATAGATAATAAATGGGAAGTCCGAAAGGGGTATGTATCGGCATATTCTTTGGGAGATGCTGTTACTCGTCTTGATTCAATTAATAGAATAGGTGATAATGAAGCAAGCGAAATTGAAAGTATTGATATGCTTTATGAAATAGATTGCTATGATGATGCGATACTTTTTGATGAAACTATTGAAGAAACAGAGAAAGCTGAAAAAAAGAGCGGAAAGGAGTAAAATATGCCATATTATCTTTATTGGGCTCATAATGCGGGAGGTACAGAAATTCATTTTATGAGTGAAAAATTTTATGATATAGGAACCGCTGTTTTTTATAAAAATGAGGAAATAACAATAGACGACTATGCAGTTGAATATGATATGTCAGTATTTTAAATAAAAGGCGGTGATGTAGATGTTTGGAGATATAGGTTTGTATGACGTAGTTGGAGTAGGAGATTCTGCTATGTCTAATTTTATTATGAATAGCGCAGAATTAACTGATCAACTAATTGAAGATTTTGAAGAATTAATGCGTCAAGGCTATGATCCGGACGAAGTTAAATATGAGGTATTTGCAGGAAGAGGGGTAAGCACTGATGATTTAACTGATTTAGATAAGGAAAGATTAAAAGAAACTGTAATATCATATTGGGAGGCTCTTTAATGATTGATCTTTATAAAGGATTACCCGAAATAGAAAAAACTCGCTTAACTAATTATATTAATAGATGGGGTGTAAGAGAAGGTTTTATAGGCATAGATAAATGGCTTGAAGATTGGAGTCATGCAAATCAAAAACTTTATAAGTTACTTGGTAATCAATTTGTTTATACGCAAGATATAACTTATGAGAGAAATAAAAATGAGTTGAAAAAAGATATTGAGAATATAGATAGTGATTTTCCTTCTTTATGGAGAGATTTCATAAACTTTTTATACCATTATGATGAGTATAAAACCTTAAAAGAAGAGAAAAAAAGAATGTATTTTTGGACTAAAGAGGGAACTTATTTCAAGAATAATAATACTCAATTTCTTTTTCATAGTTTTTTATATGCAGAAACTTTAGTAGAAGGCGTTGTTATGCCTCTTGATACTGTTATAAAAGAACGAAAAGATGGCGCCGCCCGCGAATATCGTATGCAGGGAGGATGTAAAATCTTTCGTGCTATTACTCAAACATTAAAATATTATAAAGATGAGTTAGAGGAGTTTAGAAAGATATGGAATAAGGAGGCGGAAATTGCTGGTAATAAAGGCGTTGATGATATATTCGCTGAATTAGAGAAGTATAGAGTGCAGTATTCTATTGTAACTAACAATAGACGTATAACTGGAAAACTTCATATAAGTATTAATCCTATAGATTATTTAACTATGAGTGACAATGCATCTAAATGGAGTTCTTGTATGTCATGGACAGATGCGGGATGCTATAGGGTTGGTACAATTGAGATGATGAATTCTAACAATGTTTTATGTTGTTATATGACAAAAGGTAAGGATAAAGGATATGATTTCTTCTATAGAGATCCTTTTTATATAAATGAAGATGAAGAGGAGGATAGTAAAGATAGGAATATAGAAGAATGGACTTGTCCTGATAAGAAATGGAGACAATTATTCTATATAACTAAAGATATTATTGTTAATGGTAAACCGTATCCATTTGCAAATCCTGATATAAGTAAAATTGTATTAAAGATTATAAAAGATTTAGCAAAGAAAAATCTTAATTGGGAATATGATTTTGGTCCAGAGCGTTATTTAGATATGAAATATTTACATAGCGATTATGCTATGGAAAGAGCAAAAAGTTATAGGAAATACAGCCCTCGGAAGAAGAATATTATTTTTGATTCCAAAGGTATGTATAATGATATGATTGCTGATAAAAATACTGAATATTGGTGTTATAGAAATAAAGTAGACAAGCCAAAAATAATCAGTTACTCGGGAAAAGCTAAATGTTTATGTTGTAAAAAGCCTATAATACATTTAAATTTAGATTTAGAATATGACGATGGAGATTTTGACTCATATCACGATAAATATTTAAATTGCGATAATGTGATATGTGAGGATTGTGCTAGCACAAAGTATACTTGTGATGCTTGTGAATCCATAACAACTTTAGACAAGTTTGTTGATGTCGCAGGTTGTCATTTATGTGAGTCGTGTTATGAGGATAAGGTGAAGATATGCCCTGGATGCGGGAAGCCGTTTTTAATTCCATATTTTGATGATATATATTGTTTTAAAAGATTTGATACTGCTATTGAGGATTTATCAATAGGAGATTATGAATATGTTAGTCTTAGTAATCTTGATCAAGCAAAGTTAGTGCCTTTTTATTGTTGTAAACAATGTTTAGTAAAAATGGAAGAAAAAATTGGTTTTGAAGACTGGCGACCAAAAACATATGCTTTTTTAAGGGCAAAACATGTAAGTAAAAAGGGATATGACTTCGGTGATCCTAAAATAGCAAAATATTTTCTTTGGAATTTAAAAAGATATATAAAAGAATAGAAAAAAATTTGACTTTTTAAAAAAATTATGGTATAATATATATAGAAAATAAAGAAAGAGATAAAAACAAAAAGTAAAAAAACTATTAACTACAACAAACAAAACAAAAGGAGAGAAAAAATGACAAACACAAAACTTACAAAGAAAGACATTCTTGTTGCAATCAAAACAATCGGCGAGCTTGCTGGAGAGACCGGTTGGGTTATTGAGAAGAATGGAGCAGAAATTGAGGTAACAGGAGAAGATCTGATTGATTACGCTAACACAACGATCGAGCAGTTGGATCGCAAGGCAGATCGTGCTAAGGAGCGTGCTCAGAAGGCTAAGGCAGCAGGAGATGAGCTTAGAGCTAAGGTTGCTGCGGTTCTTACCGATGAGTATCAGACTATCGCTAAGATTGCTGAGCAGGTAGATGTTGAGGACATTACTCCAGCTAAGGTAACTGCAAGACTTACTCAGCTTGTTAAGGCTGGAGAGGCTCATAAGACTAAGGTTAAGACTGCTGATGGTCGTAAGATCAATGCTTATGCGGCAGGTCCTGCACCGGAAGTTGATGACGCAACTGAGGAGTAATTAAAATAAAACAACAAAAGTCAGATAAGGTGCTTAGGCATCTTATCTACTTTTGCTATAAACAAGGAGTTGACGCTTATGAAATATGCTATATCATACAATGCGAATTTTAGATATATAAAAGATGTAGATGAAATAATTTTATATTGGTCTACAAAAGATGATATTGTAGATTATGTTGAATCTACATTTGAACAAAATCAACGAATTATTATTTCTTTTATGGAGCAAGATACTACTTATATTATGGAGAAACTTTATCCTATAATGATGAAGTTTAAGAGAGTTCATAATAATGTATCAGTTCGTTTTGATGGATTTATTCCGGAAAATGATGTTCTAGTTAATTTTGAAGAAAATGATATACGTTACTTTTTTGATCAGCATTGTTCTTGCTGGGATGCTCTTTACGGATTGACTTTATTAGGGGCAAGCGATGTGTATGTAACAGAAGAAATGTGTTTTGATTTG
>Ga0326513_10000499_pt1 | contig 33246 bp, 39 predicted proteins | sample 2_2465_0518_D_FD_203654 | JGI IMG/M metagenome (GOLD analysis project Ga0326513, IMG submission 203654) | Bovine rumen microbial communities from UC Davis, California, United States - 2_2465_0518 | ecosystem: Host-associated > Mammals > Digestive system > Stomach > Rumen | place: USA...
TCGACATATTTGAACTTGTATGTAAATGCTACCATGTGGCCCATCCAGATACCGAACAGCCAGGAATGTACTATGGAGTTAAGTACGTCGCAAATAAACTGGGAATTACTGGAGCAGCTATTGATGATGACGAGCAATTCGGCGGCATCCCCGACTTGACAGTTTTTGAAAAGTATGATAAAATAAAAGTAAGTGTAGAGGATCAAAAGCGTTTACAACTTAAAGAATATGATTCTACTATACTTGATCGGCTTTGTTATCCACGTATTGGTGATTGGTTAGATGAAGGAATGACACAAGAAGTTTTAACCAAGAATCGAATTGGATTTTGTCCTTCTACTGATCAAATTACAATTCCGCACTATGATAAAGATGGAAGATTTGTGGGATTGCGCGGCAGATATTTAGGTAAAGAACAAGCCGAGCTATATGGTAAATATCGTCCAATGTATTTAAACGGTCAAATGTATAATCATCCTCTTGGATTTAATCTTTATAACCTTAATAATAGTAAGCAACAGATAAGCAAAGTGAAGAAAGCCATAATCTTCGAGGGCGAAAAATCATGTTTGCTTTATCAGTCTTATTTTGGATTTAATAATGATATTTCTGTCGCATGTTGCGGTAGTGCAGTAAGCTCATATCAGATAAATTTGCTACAAGAGTGCGGTGCAACTGAAATTATTATTGCATTTGATAGACAATTTCAACAGCGTAATGATGATGAATTTAAACATTTAGTCAAAAATTTAAAAGCAATACATAAAAAATATGGTAACTATGTAAATATCTCATTCGTCTTTGATAAAGAAATGATAACAGGATACAAAGATAGCCCGATTGATTGTGGGGCGGAGACCTTTGTGAAACTATTTAAGAATAGAGTGGTATTGTAATGGAAATTAAGTTAAGACATGGCGGTGAAGGAATGGATACGATGGAGCGTATCCTATATCTACGTGGAACAGATGAATCTTTTCTATATCCTGATGCCGCATATGAAAATGATTATAGAACATTAGATAATATTGAGAGTGCGGCACGACGTTTATTAAGAGCGCTAGTTAAACAAGAGCATGTATATGTTCAAGTTGATAGTGATTGTGATGGTTATACGTCTGCGGCGCTTCTTTTAAATTATATGCACGATATTGCGCCAAACACTGTAGAAAGGAATTGGGTTTATGGACTCCATAAAGCAAAATTGCATGGAATCGACATTGATAGCATACCAGAAGGAACAAACCTTGTTATTGCCCCTGACTCATCCAGCAATGAGCGAGATAAGCACACAGCTCTTAGCGATCGTGGAATTGATGTTATCGTCCTTGACCACCACGAAGCCGATGATACAAGAGGAGATACAGCAACGATTGTCAATAATCAACTCTGCGGTTATGCAAATAAGTCCTTGTCGGGCGTGGGAGTTGTATATAAAACCTTACAGTGTGCGGATAGTTTGGTCGGAAAATATGGCGCATCCAAATATCTCGACCTTGTCGCCCTTGGCCTTGTGGGCGACATGATGGATATGCGGGATCCTGAAACGAATTATTATATTCATGAGGGATTTCAAAATGTAAACAACCCATTTGTAGTATATCTCGCAGATAAAAATGAATATTCTATGAAAGGTCAATATAATCCTCATTCAGTTGCATGGTTCATTGTACCATTTATCAATGCAGTAACTCGTATTGGCAGTGATGAAGATAAACTTTTGGTCTTTGAATCTATGCTCTCTTGGAAAGCTGGTCAACTTATTTTGAGTGATAAGCGTGGATCAAAAGGTGAAGAGGAGCTACGTGTTGTACAAGCTGTGCGGCACGCCTCAAATATTAAACGACACCAAGACGATGAAAAGAAAAAGTTGCTTGACTCTATGTATGATAAAATCCAAAAGTATAATCTGGCAGATGAGCCGCTATTGATTATACAAAATAAGGGTGTAGAAGATGATGATCCTATTCGCGGCATTACTGGTCTTGTTGCTAATGCTCTTATGGCCGAGTTCACCAAGCCGACTCTTATCCTTAATGAGATCACTGATCCAGAAACCGGCGAGATTCTTTGGTCGGGTAGCGGAAGAGGATTTAATACTGCTGGTATTGATAATTGGCGTGATTATATCAATAATACAGGTCTTGCCGTTTTTGCTCAAGGTCACGCTATGGCCTTTGGTGTTGCTTTCACTCCTGATGGGCTTGAGAAATTCAAACAAAGAGTACGAGAAGACTTTGGCACTATACGATTCGAAAAGACATATGAAGTCGACTTTGTTTGGACTATGGCTGATAACTTTGACATGCCGATCGCGGATATCGGCCGCTATAAAGACATTTGGGGACAAGGTGTCCCAGAGCCGGTGGTCGCGTTGGAGCATATTAAAATAACTGATCCAGTACAAATTAATCTATTAAATAAAGGTACATTAAGAATTGATTTAAAGCCACATCAGACGTCTTTAATTAAATTTGGTAGTAATGTGGACGAATATCAGAATTTGTTAGATAAAACAATCACTGTTATTGGTACATGTCAGATTAATGACTGGAACGGATTAAATACACCGCAAATCCAAATCATTGATTATTTCTTTGAAACTGTTTCTGCGTGGGATTTTTGATAATTTCTTAAATTTATGATATAATATATTAGATAGAGGTAAAGGAGAGAAATTATGATTCTTACAGCGAAACAGGAAGAAGGATTAAAAATTGCGGTTGAGCGTTATAATAATCATGAACCTTATACTGTCATCGCTGGATATGCTGGTGTTGGCAAGAGCACATTGATTAGATTTATTATCGCCGCACTTGATTTGGATCCACATTTTGTAACATATATTGCATACACTGGCAAGGCTGCGCAAGTACTGAGAAATAAAGGATGCCCGAATGCGATGACAGCACATCGGCTTCTTTATAAGTCACATCCAAGAGACGATGGAACATTCATCCATATCCCAGTTGAGAGTCTTGCGCCATATAAACTGATTGTGGTTGATGAAGTTTCTATGCTTCCTAAGAAAATGTGGGAACAACTTCTATATTATCATGTTCATGTAATCGCACTTGGTGACCCGGGTCAGTTGCCGCCAGTAGCTGCTGAAAACAATGAAGCACTCGATCATCCGCATATTTTCCTTGATGAGGTTATGCGGCAAGCCGCAGAAAGTGAAATCATTCAGCTTACAATGGATATTCGTGATGGCAAACCATTAAAGTATCAGTTGGGTAATGAAGTGCGCATTGTAGATAGAACTGAACTTTTGAAACCGGGTTTCCTATTTTGGGGCGATCAAATCATTTGCGGCAAGAATGACACTCGTCGTTATTTGAACCAGCAAATGCGCGAAGGCATTTGGAAAGACCAGTATTCAGTTGAGCCTATTGTTGGAGACAAGCTGATTTGTTTGAAAAATGACTGGGATAGATATAGCGCTTCAGGTGACGCGATGGTTAATGGCTTAACTGGGCATTTAAAATATATTCGTTATGCTGAAGATCCTGCTGAAGTAAACCCCTTTATGGAAAAGACTCCAATTATTGATTTTCAGCCTGATTTTGATGGCGCTGCACCATTCCTTGGTGTAGAAACTGATTATAAGATTTTTACTGAAGGAACTACTACAGTAACACGTGGTTATAACAGTAATTGGAAGAAAATCCCTAAACAATATCATCCTCACGAATTTGATTATGGATATGCAATTACGTGTCATAAATCACAAGGTTCTGAGTTTGATAAAGTAATTGTACTTGAAGAGTTCCTCAAAAGTGAAAGCCGTGAAGATCATATTCGTTGGCTTTATACCGCAGCAACCCGTGCCGCGCAAAAACTAATTATCGTTAAAAACTTTCATATTTGAAAAACATAAAAGTATATGATATAATAATTGTAGAAAATGAGAAGTGAGGATTGTTAGTATGGCGTTTTTCAATGACCACAACCACACCATGTATAGCAATCTTAGATTGATTGACTGTATCAATAAGCCGAAGGATTTAATAGACCGAGCAATTGAACTCGGTCTTTCTGGCTTGGCGATTACAGATCATGAGGCATTGTGTTGTCATATAGAAGTAAATCAGTATGCGAAGAAGATTAAAGAAAAGCATCCTGATTTCAAGATTGCACTTGGAAATGAAATCTATTTAACTCATACAAGAGACTTAAAGCAGAATTATTATCATTTCATTTTAATTGCAAAAGATGCTTTGGGTCATAAAGCGTTGCGTATTTTAAGTTCTAAAGCATGGTACAATATGTATTATGATAGTATGGAACGTGTGCCAACATTAAAAAGTGAGTTAGCGGAAGTTATGCGAGAATATCGTGGTCATGTTATCGCGACTTCTGCATGTATTGGTGGAGAATTGGGTCAGAATTTGTTACATCAAAGATTGGCGTTTAAAGCCGGTTTGACTGATCCAGAAGCTGAAAAGAATATTTGCGCATATCTCGATTTTTGTATCGACACTTTTGGTGAAGATTTTTATATCGAAGTTGCGCCAGGTGAAAGTGAAGAACAGATTTATGTAAATCAAAGACTTTGGGAGATTGCACAACAGTACAATCTGAAAATTATTCCTGGTACAGATAGCCATTATTTGAGTAAAGATTTGCGGTTCGCGCATAAAGCATATCTTAATTCAAAAGATGGTGAACGTGAAGTAGATAGTTTCTATGAGTATTCATATCTGATGAGTGAAGATGAGTGCCGTGAGCATCTGCGCAAGAGTTTCAATGATGAAACGATTGATTGGATGTTTGAATGTACTCAAATGATGCAGAACAGTATTGAAGATTATTCTTTGGAGCGTCCTCAGCAAATTCCGACGGTTGAATTAAATCCGCCAAAAGCGTTTGCGTGGTGGGGAAATAATAATCCATATGCCGATGATTTTGGTAAAGGTGGATGTTATGAACTTTTGGGTTCATTATTTGTATCTGATGAGCCGCAAGAGCGTCAATGGATCAATGATGTATGGGACGCATTGAATGAGAAAATCGGGTTCTGGGGAGATCACGAAGATTATGTTGAAAGAATCCAGACTGAAGCAGAAGTTATCAAATATATTGGAACCCGTCTTGGGACTTGTCTGTTTGCTTATTTCAATACCTTTAAGCATTATATTGATCTGTTTTGGGACTGTGGTTCTATTGTTGGACCGGGCCGAGGTAGTGCTACGGGATTTTTATCAAACTATTTGCTCGGCATTACGCAGCTCGATCCGATGAAATGGAATCTTCCTTGGTGGAGATTTTTGAATAAAGAGCGTGCTGAATTGCCGGATATTGATATTGACTTGGCGCCGAGTGTTCGTCCTGAGATTTTCGAGAAGATGCGCGAAGAGCGTGGCGAGCTTGGAGTTGTTCAGGTTGTAACGTTTGGTACAGAAGCAACTCGTAGTGCGATTCAGACAGCGTGCCGTGGATATAGAAGTGAAGAATATCCTGATGGAATTGATATTGATGTAGCAAACTATATCACATCTTTGATTCCTCAACCTCGTGGCATAATTTATAGTTTCAACGATTGTATTCATGGTGATGAAGAGACTGGTAAGCGTCCGGTTCAGCCGATGATAGCTGAATTGAATAAGTATCCAGGTTTAACCGATATTATCTTGAATATCGAAGGAATTGTAAAGTCAAGAGGTATTCACGCATCTGGTACGATTTTATATGATCCTGCAACATTGAATGAAACTGCAGCAATTATGCGTAGTAAAGAAGGAGATTTAACAACTTGTTATGATCTTCATATGTGTGAAGCCGCAGGAGATACGAAATATGACTTTCTGTTGACAGAAGTTTGTGATAAAGTAATTCAGTGTTACAGACTATTAAAAAATGCACATGAGATTGAAGATATTAGCTTGAAAGAGTTTTATGATGAATATCTTCATCCAGAACATATTGATACAACAGATAAGAGAATTTGGGATCATCTGGCGGCAGGCGATGTGTTGGATGTATTCCAGTTCAATAGTGGTGTCGGTCTTGCGATGGCAAAAGCGATTAAAGCAACAAATCCGTTGGAAATGACTGCGGCGAACGCAATGGTTCGTTTGATGTCAGAACCTGGGGTTGAAAGTCAGCAAGATAGATATATTCGTATTCGTGATGGTGGTTTGAAATTCTTTGATGCAGAAATGCATAGAGCGAAACTGCCAGAGAAAATGATTGCGGCAATGCATAAGTATTGTGATACTTATTATGGCTGTTGCGCAATTCAAGAGCAGATGATGCAAATTTTGATGGATCCTGATATCGCAGGATTTTCATTGAAAGATGCAAATGATGCTCGTAAGATTGTTGCAAAAAAACAAATGAAGCGTATTCCAGAATTAAGACAAAAAGTATACGCGGCGATTGGTGATGAACATCAAGCCGATTATATTTGGGAAGTTGCGGTTCGTCCGCAATTGGGATATGCGTTCAGTTTGAATCATAGTTTGCCTTATAGTTTCGTTGGTATTCAAACAATTATATTGGCAACGAGATTTAATCCAGTATATTGGAATTCGGCATGTTTGATTGTCAACTGTGGTGCTGTTGATCCGGATGAAAAAGGTCAAACGGACTATGGAAAGATTGCAAAGGCAGTAAATGATATTAAGGGTCGTGGGATTAAAGTCGCGCCGATTGATATCAATATTTCAGAATATGGATTTACACCGAATGCAGCGACAAACTCAATTATGTTCGGTATGAAAGGTTTGTTGAATGTTGGTGAGGATGTAATTGCGTCTATCATTGAACATCGTCCGTATAGTGGCTTTGAAGATTTCTGTAAGAAAGTTAAGTTGACTCGTCAGCCAATGATTTCTCTAATTAAGTCAGGAGCATTTGATCAGTTTAAAGAACGTAAAGAAATTATGGCTCAATATCTGTGGATGACTTGTGATAAGAAAAAGAGAATTACACTTCAAAATATGGCTGGTTTAATTAGACGAAATATGTTGCCGGAAGAGCTTGATCAACAGCGAAAAGTGTTTGAGTTTAATCGTTATCTGAAAGATAAGTGCGCACATGGCGATTATTATTTCTTGGATGATAGAGCGATGATGTTCTTGAATGCGAATTATCCGGATATGAAGTTAGATTATCTTGGACCGAATGGAAACTGGCAGTATATGTTGAGTGTCAAAATTTGGGATAAGATTTATCAAGCTGAGATGGATATTGTGCGCAATTGGATGAAGAATAATCAAAGTGAAGCACTTTATCGGTTGAATAAAGAAATCTTCGTTGATGATTGGAATAAGTATGCGAAGGGTAATTATTCATCTTGGGAAATGGAAGTTATGTGTTTCTATGATCATGAGCATGAGCTTGCAAAAGCAAATCGAGTGAGATATGGAATTAGTAATTACTTCCAGTTGCCAGAAGAGCCGATTGTTGAAAGTTTGTGGAGAGGACGTATTCCGATTTATAAACTGGCAAGAATTTGCGGCACAGTCGTTGCGAAGAATAAAATGAAGTCACAGATTAGTTTGTTGACTGTTGAAGGCGTTGTAACTGTTAAGTTTACGAAAGAATATTTTGCGCTGTTTGATCGTCAGATTAGTCAGCGCGGAGCTGATGGTGTAAAGCACGTTGTTGAAAAGTCTTGGTTCAATCGTGGAAGTATGCTGATTATTACTGGAATGCGGCGTGGAGATGAATTTGTTGCGAAAAAGTATTCAGCGACTCCTGGACATCAGATGTATAAGATTGACGAGATATTTACTAACGGCAACTTAACACTGAGAGCGGAAAGAGCAACGGGTGAAGGCAGTGACGATGGAGAGTAAGATAATGCATTGGCGCAATTCGCGGCTTCATCGTCGCTGCGACCTGTGCCAACATAGTTATATAAAATTAGTTGGAATAGAACAACGAGATTTATGGTTATGCAATGCAAAAGACAAATGTATCCGAAATTGTTGGCGACCATTTTGTACACTATATAAAGCTGAGGAATATAAAGAGATATGAAAGTAATAGTTTGTCTCGTTGGCAAAAGCGGTTCTGGTAAGGATACATTGGCGCAGAAACTGGCTGAATGTCCGGAATGGCACAATATTGTGTCTTGTACTACCAGACCAAAAAGAGAATATGAAGTAGAAGGCAAAGATTATTTCTTTGTCTCTGATGAAGAGTTCGCGCAAAAGGTATTAAATGGAGATTTGCTTGAAGCTACTTATTTTAATACCTGGCATTACGGTACTTTGAAATCAACTTTGAAAGATGGAATCAATGTTGGTGTTTGGAATCCAGAAGGTTATGATTGTTTGCGCGAAACGATTAAGTTTGATAAAGATATTAAATTGCTCGCTTACTGGCTGCAATGTGATGATAAAGTGCGACTATTGCGGCAATTAAATCGTGAAGAGCATCCAGACGTGCATGAAATTGTAAGACGTTTTGGTACTGACGAAGAAGATTTTCAATGGTTAGAAGATGATGATATTCCAATTCTTTGGAATAATACTTGGGAAGATATGCAACGTAATTATATTGATATTAAGGATGCGGCCTATCAGGCCTATGATGGTTAAGCAATCAACCTTAATCTTCACATATAATATACACCTATAAAGGGGGATTGTATACCTTGATTACAAAACGTGATGGACGTAAGGTTGAATTCGATGGGAACAAAATCCGCGTAGCAATAGCTAAAGCATACTGGGATCCAGATTATGCACCAGAAAAGCCATATCCGCCATACGTGGAAGATATTGTTCAATACATTTCAGAAGAGAACGAAGCCTACGATATTTCAGTTGAAGAAATTCAAGACATTGTTGAAGAATTTTTGATGAAGTTTGACCCAAAGACGGCTCGACGTTATGTGCGTTATCGTTACAAGAAAGAAGTTATTCGTGAGCAGAAAGATGATTTCTTTATGAAGCTCAAGAGTAAGATCGAAGCAACGGACGTTCAAAATCAAAACGCCAATGTTGATGAATATTCATTTGGTGGCCGCAAAGGAGAAGCTGATGCGGCAGTTATGAAAGAGTATGCACTCACATATTGTATGAGTGATATGGCTCGTGAAAATCATGAAAACAATACTATTTACACGCATGACCTTGATGCATATGCAGTAGGTATGCACAATTGTATGACTATTCCTTTTGATGATTTACTTGCAAAAGGATTTAATGTGCGGCAGACCGATGTACGCCCTGCCCGCAGTATTAATACAGCAATGCAACTTGTTGCTGTCATTTTCCAGCTTCAATCCTTACAGCAGTTCGGTGGCGTAAGTGCTGGACATTTAGACTGGACAATGGTTCCATATGTGCGGCAATCTTATTATAAGCATTATAAAGATGGTTTAAAATATATCTGTGATTATGATGATGAAATGATTGCAGATGAAATTGATTTTCCAGATCCAAAAGAAGTAAGCATTGATGATACAAGCATGTATTCAATTGCTCGTGCTGCGAAATACGCGGATGACATGACTGAGCGTGAACTTGTGCAGGCAGTTGAGGGTTTATATCATAACCTCAATACTTTACAATCGCGTAGTGGAAATCAGTTACCATTTACTTCAATTAACTATGGTACTTGCACACTTAGTGAAGGACGTATGGTTATTAAGGCCCTCTTGCAAGGTTCTATTAAGGGCGTTGGTAAGCTTCACCGCACGCCAATTTTCCCATGTGGAATCTTCCAGTTAATGAAGGGTGTCAATCGCGCGCCAGGCGATCCTAACTATGATTTGTTTAAGTTAGCTCTTGAATCAACAGCTAAACGTTTGTATCCAAATTACGCAAATTGCGATTGGAGTAATAATGCTGGCTATGATAAAAATGATCCACGCACATACTTTAGTACAATGGGTTGCCGTACAGCCAATGGTGCTGACATTAATGCAGAGCCTGGCGTCAATCCGCAAATGAAAGACGGACGTGGTAACTTGTGTCCTGTTACGATTATCCTTCCTACAGTTGCAATGCTAGCTAAAGAAGCCGTCAAAGCAGGCACGCGCGGAGACGTAGACGGGGATTCAAAATCACTCTGGGAAATTTTTATGGCAATTCTTGACGAAAAGATTTTCCAAGCAAAAGACCAGCTACTTGAACGCTATGAGTATATGTGTAAACAAGACCCACGTTCTGCGCAATTTATGTATGAGAATCACGTGATGCTCGGCTACAAGCCAGAAGAAGGTATTCGTTCTGCATTGCGGCATGGTACATTAACAATCGGTCAGCTTGGTTTGGCAGAGACTCTTGAAATTCTTCTTGGTACAAATCAATGCCATCCAGAAGGTATGGAAGCAGCCAAGAAGATTGAAGAATTGTTTAAAAAGCGTTGCGCAGAATTTAAACAAGAGTATCATTTGAACTTTGGTGTTTATTATACTCCTGCTGAAAATCTTTGTTACACAGCAATGAAGAAGTTTAAGAAACGCTATGGAGTAATTAAGAATGTCTCAGACCATGAATACTTCACTAACAGTATCCATGTCCCAGTTTGGGAAGAAGTTGGCGTCTTGGAGAAGATTGATATCGAGAGTCAGCTTACAGGTTATAGTAATGCTGGTTGTATTACTTATGTGGAGTTGGAAACTGGTATCATCAATAATCTCGAAGCTATGGAACAGATTGTCAACTACGCCATGGACCACGATATTCCTTACTTTGCCATCAATGTTCCTAATGATACCTGCCTTGATTGCGGGTACACTGGCGAGTTTAATGATCGTTGTCCTATATGTCATAGTCGCCATATCCAGCAGCTTCGTAGAGTTACTGGATACCTTACCGGAAACTATAAGACAGCATTTAACTGGGGCAAACAAAAGGAGACAGAGGAGCGAGTAAAACACACAGGGAGGATGGATGTGTAATGCGTTACGCAGGTATTATATATGATGATACTGCGGCAGCTCCTGGATTATGTTTGTCCTTTTATACTCAAGGATGCCCAATTCATTGCCCAGGCTGCCATAACCCGCAGACCTGGCCTGAAGAAGGCGGTCATGAGTTTACTGTTGACACAATGAATCGTATTATTGAAGGCATTAAAAAGAATGATGTTATACGTAGTTTTGCTGTATTGGGTGGGGAGCCTCTCTCCCCACACAATGCCTTCTTAACAGCGATGGTGATACAAAATGTCCGCGAGCATTATCCGCAAATTCCGATTTGGATTTGGTCGGGATATGAAATAGAAGAAATTCTTGGTATGACTAGTTCGCCGCATATAAAGAATATTCTTTCAAAAGCCAATGTAATTGTTGCAGGCCCATATAAAGAAGAATTACGAGATATTAGTCTGCCGCATATGGGTAGCAGTAACCAAAAAGTGTTTATAGTTGACCACGAAAAAAATAAATGCTATAATAAAGAAAATGAAGAAGAGGAGTTTTATTTCAATGTCCGAAATGAATGAGCCCATCTTTATGGAACAAGCTGAGTATTTAGATTATTTAAAAAATCAAGTTAAAGAAAAAAATCCTGAACTTGCTGCTACGCCTGTCGCACAATTAAATATGTACCAAATGAATAAAGATCTTGTCAAGGGCTTAAAGAAAATGAATAATATGGATGTAAATAGAGCTCTTGAAAAAGTTGTTGATTGGTTCAATCCAAAAGAAACTCATTATGCCTTATTAAATCATGAACATCATTATTTTACCATTTTTGAAGTAAGTGAAACAGATATTGATGGTAATGTACAATCTTTTGTTCATGAAGTAAAAGATATTCTTACGAACTACTATGGTGATAATGATATCCGTGCAATTGATGTTGATACCAATGGCGCAATAGAAATTTGGGCTATGTGGGATGGAGAGCCGACAGTAGCATATTTATTCCCATATTCACAAGGAGTTGTATATTACTAATGGAAAATATTGGGTATTTAGATTTTAGTGTGGTTAGCCCGACTGTCTTCACATTTGATGATGATCAAGGCACGCATCGTGAATATCACTTTGAGGCACAAGACCCACAAACATGTATTAAGTCTATAGCGACTTTAATTCAAGAGCATGGACTTACAAGAGTAGTATGCAATAAGATTGGCTATGGTTTGTGTGGTAGTATCTCACAATATCTTAAAGCTACTTATGGTAATACTAAATGTTATTTTGAACTAAATGATTAAGGAGAATTAATATGGCTCGCTATTTGTTAAATGTTGTAGAAACTTATCGTGTTCCTACTGTTAATGAAGCTCTTGAAATGCGCGATGAATTTAATGCTGCTGCTGAGTATGAGCTTCAGTCTTTCCAGTATACTACTAAGTTTAATAAGAAAACTGAGGAAGAGTATCAGGTTGTTAAGGTTAAGAAAGTTATCAATGAAGAGAAAGATCCGCTTAGCGGAGTGCAGGTGAGTTATGCATATTAATGCCGGTTTTGAAAAGATCAGCAAGTATGCGGAAGATGAAGGAGTTAAACTCCCAACTCGTAAAACCAAATGCTCTGCTGGTTATGATATGTATGTAGCAGAAGACACAGTTGTACCTAGTTATTCTAGTATGATTACTGCTGACTTTGCTAATGAATTAGCAAAAGATTTGAGTTCATATTATGGCACGTTTGAAGAGTTTATCAAGAGTTTACCATATGATCTTTCTACTACAGAAACTTTGGTTAAGAAATATGACAAGAAAACAACTTTGGTGCCGATGGGTGTAAAGGCTTATATGCCAGAAGACTGGTATCTACAGCTAAGTATGCGTTCAAGTATGCCGCATAAGCATTGGCTTGTAATTGCAAATGCTCCTGGTATTATTGATGCTGATTATTATAATAATCCGGATAACGAGGGTCATATTTTCTTCCAAGTAATTAATTTACTGCCCTTTGATATTGTGCTGCATAAAGGTGACTGTATCGGTCAAGGTATCTTCTTGCAGTATGGCGTATGCGGCGATGACAATGCCGATGGTGAACGTAAGGGTGGTTTCGGTTCTACGGATGAAAATCCTAGCACTTGATTAGGCAACTTAGACCAGCGGATATTCCGTCTGGTCTAATGGTGTTTTGACCGACTTCGGAAAATTCTCTTTCGATGACACTGATATACATAAGCGCATACATAAAGTATGTACATAGTTTTAGATTTTGCTTGTAACACATAAACCAGATAAAGTAGTGTTAGAAGACATATAGATGTAGGTAAATAATGTATCCACATTTTAGAAACTTGCGTGGTTGCAAGGCGCTTTAATTGAAACCTGTTGGATACTCGGAATGCCAGTAGAACTAATTCGGCCATCTGAATGGCGCGCAATTTGTCATTTCTTAAAAGGTTAGGATAAGCACCGAGACAATCAAAAGAAGGTTGCACAGGAGTGGGTGCGTGATACATTTAATAAAATCTGCACACAAGATGAAGCCGATGCAATTTGTATAGGCTATGCCGCAAGTCAGTCTGCGGATAATGAACTAAATTGGGAGTGAGATAATGGAGTGGGCTGTAATTATTAATGAAGTCTTTACGGTTGTGTTGATTCCACTACTTGGTATTCTGGCCAAGTATTTCATTCAGTTTATCAACATTAAAGCTGAAGAACTAAAGCATAAGAAAGATGATGCACTTTATCAAAAGTATATCACCATGCTTAATGAAACAATCGTAAATGCTGTTACTACAACGAATCAAACTTATGTTGAAGCACTTAAAGCGCAGGGTAAATTCGATGTAGATGCGCAAAAAGAAGCTTTTAACCGCACATATAATTCTGTAGTAGCGGTTCTTGGTGATGAAGCGCAGAAATATCTTAGCAACATCATCGGCGATGTAAACGAATATATCCGTACTGCTATTGAACATCAGGTTAATGTAAGTAAAGCACCTGCATTACCTGCGGCAAATGGATAAAAAAAATAGGGGCGACTCAATAAAGAGTCGCCCCTATTTTTTATTTCTCAGAATGGTCGTGTAATGGAAGTGCGCGAATACGCTCATCCCAAATATCCATATGTCCATTGCCACCGAGTTTATGATATAACGTTAAACGTTCATTATATTGCATAAGTTCTATATGTGTAATATATCCACGTTCAATATAAACTTTACAAGTTTGAATTAAATTATGTAAGTGCATATCGAGAACACCACTTTGTAAAAGTGTTTGAGTATCTTTTTGTTCTTTCAATTCATCTTTAATTTCGTTCATACTTAATTGTAAATCACGAACTGCGGCAAGAATTTGCTCATCAACCAATCTATTTTCAGCTTTCGCTTGTTCAAATTTAATATCAATAGCTTTGCTCATTTCTCCAACTTGAACTGCGCATTTTTCTTGTAGCACTGTTGAATTACGAGCAGCATCATCCCAATTTTGTTGGAGCCGCAATTTAACACCCGCGGCATTATCTTTCTTTTTAGGATCAATAACACGCTTTACGATAAAACCAATTATTGCTGCGGCAATGACTGGTATACCCCATTTGACAAGGGTTTCCAATACAAGAGCCCAAGTCACCATTGGAATCTCCTCCTTAACAGTAATTAGCCTAAGACGTCTTCGTCTTCACCAAGATCGCTAGACTCATCACTGTCTTCTGCAGGCATGAGTTCCGCGATTGCTTTATAATTTTCTGCAATCTTTTTGTAGTTTTCTACACCGGCTTTTGCAGTATATCCGAGACGCAATGATACATAAGCTGTCGTTAGATATGCAAAAATATTTTGTGCAAAAGTACCTAGCTCAGGTCTAATTAAAAGTATTGCTAAAATTACAAGCGAAAGAAAAGCCCACGTAATTACATCAATTATCGTGAGCTTTTTACTAAATTCAAGTGGTTGCTTTCGCTTTTGCTAAGAACGACGCGATTGCTTTTGCTTGCGCTTCGCTGTCGCATTCTATTCTGACATACCAAACCTGATTCTTTTCTGAGCCATCTACTTTTACTAAATATTCATTCATCATATAACCGGATTTACCATTCCAGGTGATTGCGGCCCAGTCGCCAGTTACAGAGTGTACATCAACAATTTGACCGGCAGCAACACGAGTAATAACGCTTGTGCTTGTGCCCATGCCACTGCGCATGTTTACAGTAGATCCATTCTTCGGTTGGACCTTAGCTTGATAAGCCACTTTAATCACCTCTGGTTCATTATCACGATCTCCTTCATCTGGATCTGGCTCAGTTGAAGGTTTTTCTGTACCTGTTTTTTCATATAGTAAGTTTTCAGTAGTAGCATCTACAATGCCAGTAACAGCGAGACCATTTTTGGTTTGAAAATTCTTTAACGCAGCTTCTGTTTCTGCGCCAAAATCACTATCAGCACCATACTTAGGTAATACTTCGCCAACTTTTACAAGCATTTCTTGAAGCATTTTAACACTTGCACCATATGCGCCACGTTGCAAATTACTGATTGTAATTACTATATTAACACCATTATCATAAAGACCAGCTGGAATGCCCCAATGTGTCCAACGGCCATATTCTTTAATGGTGCTTTTTACGACACCTGTTTTACTACCTGCGGCATGAATAAAGGTTTGTCCATCACCGAGGTATAAACCAGTATGTCCCATTTTACCAGTTGATGCATCCTTACGATAAAGGCAGCACACTTTATCAGCAGGAAGTGTATCAATAGTACCTTTAATTTCAAATGTTGTTTTATTCCATTGAGAATTAGCGCCAGAAACCATTTGAATACCAACTTGTTTCATGGCTTGCTGCACAAAACCCTGACAGTCAAATACTTGTTTACCAATCCATTTAGAAACAATAGATGGATCAACATGATCAGGATATTGTGCATGTTTAGAATTAATTAATGCCTGCGTGCAGGTTTGGCCCGCAGTGCCCCAAATGTAGCCACATTTAGGATCTAATTTAGAATAAGCCCAGTCAATCACAACTTGCGCTTTTGTTTTTTCAGCCACTGGAACCAACTCCTTTTCTCCATAATTAGCACGTAGCTCTGTGCCTGGATAATAGAAATTTAAAATATCTTTATAAGTAAAACCCTATGCCGCCATATTCTTTGCGCCATTTTGGCTCATACCAACACCATGACCATTGCCACTACCGGTGTCATATGGATCGTCTTTTGCGACTAAATATCCACGAACCCCGCCCCAACGTTCTTGAGATGATTTAATTCGTCCTCCATTTGAAGCGCTATACACACAAGTTTCTACCAGCTTGCCTTTAAAGTATAAAACTTCTCCTTTTGTTTCTTCTACAGCTTGCATTGCATTAGGATATGAAGAAGAAATTCTAGAAGCACGAAACGCTTGATCGGTAGAACTTTTATCAGTAATATAACCTTTACCCCTTGATCGAGATAACGCGAATGTTCTTGCAGCAACTGCCTATGCTTTACATGCCTCAATATGTGAATTACCAATTTCACTTGGTACAACACCTTTCACATATTCTTCAAAATCTATGATAACATCATTAGCATTATAATATTTTATATTCTCTTCACGAGATAATTGTACTTTAATATTCATATTTACTTAAATGTTAATTGAATATTTGTAATTATAATATTATTTTCTAAATGATTAGTCATAGATGTAATAGAAGCATGTATGTCAGTTAATACATAAATAGGTTTATCTTCAAAGAGGATGGATAAGGCGGTAATTTCATTTAGTGCCATTTCTTCTAAAATTTGTTCACTATCGCTATTTAGTTTAATAGTTAAAAAGCCTACACTTTGTAATACTCCATCTTGAACAGTAATATCTCTGTTAAAGTCCTATAGTTCCATGGTAGTATTTGTGTTTTGATTAAATATAACAGTAAGCATAGCATCCTCCTTTATAACATTGTTATTAGTCATTTTTATTTCTGTCATTATTTATTAAAAATTGAATAAATAAATTAAATGTGAATGACCATTATATTAACGTACCATAATCCAAATACGGCCATCTACAGGAATATTGTTTGGACCCCAGCTATTATAATTTGGAATTTCAGTAACAATACCAATAATACAATCTGGATATTGCACCATTTCTTCACGAGTCATAATATCAATAGTTCCATCTGGTGCAGAACATACTGCCATACCTGCATGATATTTAGAACGATCTTGATATGGATATGCCAAGACACGACCCGCAATAGCTACTGGAGCAGCTTGTTCTGCGGTTTGACCCAAAAGAGTTGCATATGTATCAGATAATACGCGTGCGCCAGGTAATAAACGTTGATGAGTTAAATGTGTACATCCATTATCATCAAATATAATAATTCTGCCAGCCTCTAATTCAACATCACCAGTAACACATTCAGCAATATCATTACCAGCACTGACATTAATTGTACGACAATAAATATTATACCATTGATTATTTATATCACCTAAAGTACATGTAGTTGCACCACTATGATTAGCTAAATAACCACTTAACTGAGGGATAATAGAAAAATTAGAAATAATTTTGTCCTCTTCACCACTAATAATAAAGGATTTTAATCGATGATCATAACTAATATTAGTAGTTACTGTAAGTTCTAATATATTACCATGAGTGACTGCATCACCTACAACACCGGCATTTGGCTAATTAGTAATTGCCATTAAACGCGTGTGATTACCAGTCATGTCTAAGGTGGTAAATCTATAAGCGTAACTATCTCCATATCTAGTTTGCTCTTGTGAATTATCAATTAAAGCACGATTTTCACATATGGTTATATTATTTGGTCCTATTGAAGCACCACGGCTACCTGTTCTAGCAGGTGTTGTCTAAATATCTACAATTTCATTTGAATTATCAGCATCTGGAATAGTAATTAAACAAGAAGTCAGATTGGAAGCATAATGACCACCAATACTTGACGATATGTTCGTTGGTTCTATATGTAAAATATTATTTGTATATAATTTCATCATATACTTTTGTACTGCTGACCAGAACCATTTAGTAGAAGATGAATTATATGTATAAGTTGTTGATTCTTTACCCCAGCCAAAATAAGGTGATGATGTTGAATTTGGATGATAATACCCAAAAAAGCACTAAATGTTTGCTCCTTTTGTAGTAGAAAATTTAGTACTATTTTCTTGAAAAGTAAGATTAATATCAAAATCAGTATATTCAGCCGCATTTGGACCATCATATTGGTCTAACCAAGCTATATCATGTACCTCACTAAGAGTAGTTCTTTTAATCATTAAATCACGAATAATTTTATCTTGTGCCTCAGCTGAAGTACTACCCAGATATGCAGGTCTAGTAGTGGTTTTTAAAAAAATACGACCAAACTCCCCTGCATTTACATTAGCATATGTCCAAGGTAAATTATAATCACCCAAATAGCCCCATCTAGATGTAAGTTCATTACTATATGTTACAGTACCGACACTACTTAATGAAACAATAGGCATAATATTTCGCAAAGAAGTCATACCTTTTGTATCTATTAAACAAATAGCATTTTGTAATGCTGCACTTGCCGTAGTTGGTTCCGTATTATATTGTGTAACCCATAATTCAGCTAATTTTTGCGATGTAGTTTGACGTGAAAAGGCTAATTGCATAATAGGTGTACTGGTATTAGTGGCGCCATAAGTTAAAAGATTCCAACGACCGCCAAAACTTGCAGTAGAACCCATGAAACCACGCATTACGTTTAATACACTGGATGAACCAGTTTTAGTTTCTAATAAAGACTTAGCTAATGCATTAGTATAATTAAAATTACATTTATAAAATTTATTAGTGCCACTTGTATCTACAAAAGTAAAATAACCTGCATAAAAACGAGAATTTTCTAAGCCAATAGATGAATTAGTAATTGTAGTAGCATATAATTTATTATTTTGCATTACTAATGCAGAATTTTCTTGAAGTTGATAATCTGCAGATAACCATGTTGTATCAGGTAATTTACTAGAATCTAAAACATGTATTTGTTCATCAGGAGTAACATATGCATTACCAGTAACTGTAATATCATTAAATTCTGTCGCAGATGGAACATCAGAAATTAATAAAGTATTTTTAGAAGTATCATCAGCATCATGTAAATAATTACGTTTCTAATATTGATCATAAGATTCAATAATTGCTTTTTTAATACCTGTTAAATAAATAATATCTGATGTATTTTGTGCGACAACTGGATATTTAGCAGCCCCAATATAGTTACCAGTACCACCTTTTTTCGGCTCAATACATAATTCATTAGGATCTAAACTAGGATCAAAAGGTATTAATTGGCCATCCCAATATTGTAAAATACAATGTTCTGAAAAAAAGTCAAAATGTGTAGGTGGTGTATCTGTTGTAGTATTACATTTTGCTGCACCCAATAAAACATAACAAGCAGGTATACGATGATTTACAAGTCTTGCATATGGTTCCTCAGTAATACCAACAGGATAATATTTATATTTACTTACCTCATTATCCCATTTTGCATCAAGAATTAACCATAATAACACATCTTGTGGAGAATCTGTTGAGAAATAGGTATTAAATGCTCTATAACGATAATCAGATATTGTGTCATAATATTCGTTAATATCTCCAGAAAACCATGAATTTAATAAAGGAATATTAGCAATAGGAACATCCGTTGTAGCTCTATACAAAGATGATCCTAGTTGCCAAGTATTACTTTGCATGGCATTTTTTGTGAAAAATAAAGGAGAATATAAATCAATTGCTTGTTCTGGATTACAAACTGTAATAGTCTTACCATTTGAAGTTACTTCTTTAGTAATAGAATGAATTTGATTATGCTTATCTGAATACTAATGCGATAATACACAAAAAGTATTTGCTGGCATTGTATCTGCGGCAGCACCGATATATTTAGATCCTAAACGAGATTCAGTATAATTCCAAGTATTACTATTATAGTCTGCTTGGCTCCAATATCCATGACTTACATCACCATTAGTAAGCGTAATATTAGTAGACCAATATGTCAAAAGTAAAGTAGAATATGCCACATATTCATTTGTTAATGATGTTAAGCCAGTTCTACTTACCCAATGATGAGTTGTTACTCCATTATTTAAAGTTAAATTTAAAAAAACCTAAGTTGTATTAGAAGGAACATTTTGCGGCAAACGATAAGCAATAGTTAAGCCATCAAATAAATTATCAATATTTAAATTACCTGTCCAAATATTGCTTTCAGTAGTATGCGTACCATCTACAGGATAAACACCACTAAATGGTAGAACAGCATTCGCGCTACCATCATAGTCTAATGTACCATCTAAAGTATCCAACTAATGAGCCACTTTATCTGCCTAATCAGTATGTAAACAAATGCGGTTATTACCTAAAATAGCTGTTTCAGAAGTAGCTAAATCAATATATAATTTTTGATCGTCTGTGGTTAAATAGCAATAACCTTCAACAGTATTTTGCGGCAAAGCTGCGGCCAAGCCTTTTTTAATTTTAAAGAGAGCCAATCTTCAGCGCCTCCTTACAATTTTTTCAATTCATTATAACAAAAAAATGCGGACAATGCAAGTTTGTGCATTGTCCGCCGAATATATATATTAAACAAAAGTTTCCCATTCAACACCAGAATAAATATCTGTATTACCAATTGTAGCAACTTTTAAACCTTGTGATAAGATCTGAGTTACATTAAGTTTTTCTAAAGTAACTGTAGCGACCGTTGTGTTTGTAATATGACCTTGTGCATCATAAGTTAATGCTGGAATAGAGAAACTTACCTCTCCTGTGCCAATATTACCGGCAACATTTGCGCTTTGGCCTTTCCATAAGGTTGAAGCAGTAACTGAATTTGTATGGGAAATAGTGAAACCATTAGTGCTATTAATAGAAATACCATTACTACCACTAATTTGACTCCATGTGCCATCACCACGTAAAATACGATCAGTATAATTTACCCCTGGTGCAGGAACAAAGCCCATTGCACCACCAGTTTCAGAAGTAGAAGGCACAAATGTACCAAGTGTAACATTACCAGAACCATTAAAAGTACTCTAACTCGCACCTGTGGCAGTAGTAACAAATGATAATGATCCAACAGTTGCTGATGCAGAAGTAGCGGTGCCCGTCAAATCGCCATTAAATGTGGTAGCGTAAACTGTATTCCATTTTTTATTATTAGCACCTAAATCATAAATGTTGGTTGTACTAGGCTCAATACTTTGTGTAGTTGCAGTAGCACTTAAAGTAGTTGCTCCTGTTACACTTAATGCTTTTGATAAAGAAACATTCTCAAGGAATGTTTTTGCACCATTAAAAGTTTGAGTAGTAGTAGAAACAAGCCCCGCGGCACTTTGAGTAGCATAAGGTACATCAAATGACGCATTACCACTTCCATTGAAAGTTGCGATAGATACATCATTAATAGACATCGTTAAAGTGCCAACTGTTGATGATGCTTTTGCGGCTACACCAGAATAAAACTCTGCTAAAGACCAAGTTGAAACACCATTAGAAACAGTTTCTTTAACATAGTACATAACACCGCTTTCACCAATTTGTACTAAATCACCTGGCTAAATTTCATTATTGTCTAAAGCGGTTTGTGCGGCTGCTTGCGATGCATAGGTAACAATACGTTCCAATGCACCTTGCGGGATCATAGACAAAGGTAAAGTTTCACCTTGACTAATAAAGTCACTTAAAGATAAAGAGACATTACCAGAACCATTAAAACTATTCGTCTATGTGCCTGCTAAATTTTCAGTGGTCAATGTTCCAGCTGTTGATGCAGCTTGTGTAGCCGTATCTGCGTTACCTACTAAATCACCATTAAATTCGGTAGCATATACTGCACTCCATTTTTTATTACTTGAACCCAAAGTATAATTATTTGTTGCTTCAGGTTCAATAGTACGCATTGTTGCAGTGTTTTTTACTGCAATAGTGCTATTAAAGGTTGCAGCATCACTAAACGTTTTAGCACCAGCAAATATCTATGCACCAGTTGATAATAAACCAATCTAATCTGCAGTAGCTAAAGGAATGTCCCAGATAATATCTGTACTACCATCAAAACTATTACCAACATTTGCACCGTTTAATTGTAAAGTGACTGTTTTTTCCAATTTTGCTGCCGTATTTGCTTGAATCTAATACCGTTTAGTTCCTAAGTCAAAATATAATGCAGCATCATAAATTGAATTTTTTGCATTGTTACTTGTGACTACGTACATGCTACCGTCAGTAGCTGTAGTACCACCAGAGGGTAAATTAGCACTTTCACCATATAATACTCTTAACATTGTACCTGTTGCAGCCATAATTCACCCTCCTTTTACACATTATGCCAATAAATTAATGATTTTTGATTTAATGCTTCGACTAAATCATAAATTGGCTTATTATAAACTGCTTGTTGTTCTTCTGAGACTTCAGATTCATCAACACCATATAAAATGCGGCCCGTTGCCTGTTGAGTTCTTAAGCTATAAACAAATTGATGCGTAGTTAAATTTAATGAATAAAAACGCAAAGCAAATTTAATAGTGCCAGCTTGAATTGTGGCATCACCATGGATACACCAACCTAATAAAAGATAATCAGGTTCAGTTAAAGAATCTTTTAAAAGAATTGGTGAAACATGACTTTGATTTGCGGCATTGGTATATTCTACTACACAACACATACGCATTAAATCAACACCATCAAAATAACGAGGCACACGCATATAAATTGTTTCAGCATAGTGATCTCGTGCAACACTTAAAAAATTTGAATACACGCTAGTGCCTAATTCAATCTAGCGTGTATTCAAATTGACATTAATAATTTCCGCATCGGCAGGTGCAATAGTAATGACAGTTTTAGAATTCATTTGTATCTATTCTAAAACGCTCATTAAATCTGACGGCATCTCTGTTGTATCATTGTCATGAATTATAATATCTATATCACGACCAGGAAGATTACCGTTCGCCATAACGCACCCTCCCTTTTATATTATCTAATTAATTCTTTAATCTCTGCGCGAGTATAATCACGAGAACGAACACCATTGGCATCAGTGATTTCTACATAACGTTCATAATCAGGATCGCCTAAATGTTCTACTGGTACAACATAAATGTTAATATCATATTCTGTACCAGGAGTTAAAGTTTTAACATTTTCAATATCAAAAGTGAAAGTATCACCAGTGAAAGTATCACGTGGAAGACCAACTGGTAATGTCTTTGTAGTTTTCTTTGTAGTATGAGTTGCAGCATCATATTCTACAATCTGAGCATCAACAGTAACATATACTTGATATGTAGCATCTGGATAAGGAATATTGGCAATAGTCATTGTGAAACGAGTATGGCTACCAGCATCTTGAGTGAAAGTAATATTTTCTCTCGCTACTTTAACCGGTTGAATTTCAATCCAAGTTGGTTTATTAATACTAGAAGCTATTTTTACAGAATTGTTTTTCGTATTTACTGCTTCAACATAATACCATCCGCGCAAAGATGGATCAGTAGTAATAGTATTATTATTACTTGGATCATAAATACCCGTAGTATTAGTTGCAACAACTTCATCCTCATTTGTATAAGGATCAATATGATGCCATTTATAAGTTACAACACCATTTGCATTATCCGCAGATGCTTCCAATGCAGAATTAGCATTATCTAAGTATGCTAAACCAGGCATCTTAGTAACATTTACATTAATATCAGTAGCTGCTTCAATGGTTGTAACATAAGAATATACATAACGAATACCGCCATTAGCAGTTTCATTACCAACATATACTTGATATACACCAGGCACATTAGTTGTTAATGTCTGATAAGTGGTATCTTCTGCAGGAGTAGTAGTGCCAGGAGTCTTAATATAATAAACAGCATTTTCATCTACGGTAGTATCAGTAGTAAGTTGATATTCTTCATTTACTAATACGTACCAACCATTTGCAGATGGATTAACGCCTTCTTCTGCCAATTGTTCATTAGGAACTGCATCATAACTATCAGCAGTAGTGGTTCCTTGAGCAGGTTCACTAAATACAACCGCTTTTGGATCAGCAAGATCATAATGCGTAACATCACGTAAAGTACCAATATTAATTTGATTACCTTGAGGTTGATCTACCATAATACTATTCCAATTCCAATGATAAACTAATTTACCATTATCAGGACTGGTTGCTTCAACTCTTAAAGTGATATTATTAGTATTAGGATCAAAGTCTACTGCGCCTTCTGGCAAATTAACAATAATATTTGCTGGGCTAGCAGTTAAAGTATTAATAATTGGACTATAAATAGCACGGCTATAAACAATATCATTATATTGATCTAAAGCAGCACCATCTTTATCTAAATTAATTGTTGGCTTAATAGTAAGCTTTGCTGGTTGAGTATCCAAACGGAAATCAATCATGCCATCATCGCGAGTATGTTCAAATTCAATAAAGAATTCAATATTGCCTGCGGTTTGTGTAGCTAATTCTGAAATAGCCCAACCTAAAACGAGTTCTTCACCTTCAGCATAAATTACAGCCGGTGTAGTTTTATAATAAGTGGTACTAGCTTTATCGCCATTATTATACCAGAAAATCTTAATAGCAGAACTTTGATAAAGGTCAACTACATCATAATAGCGTTGCATTCTGAAGAATACAATTTCAGCCAAGTGATCACCAACAACACCAACACCATTTTTTAAAAATTCAGCTGGTACATTGATAACACGAGAATTTAAATCAACAGTAAATTCAGGCTCACCGGGAGTGCCATCTGCCTCATTACCATCCCATGGAGAATGTAAGTAGGCGTATAAACGAGCCTTACCTTTTGCTGTTGAAGATTCTGTCATTGCTTTAACAGCTTCTACATAAGTATGTAAAAGTTCATTATTACCGTAAAGTTTATCTTTATCAACTTTACCACCGGCATTATCTAAAATATCTAACTTTTGCTTTGCTGCTTGTTCACCAATAAGACCTTTTAAAGCATCTAAAGCATCATCAACAAACTGAATCGCAAAAGGTTGATCATTCATAAATTTTGCACGGAGATCGCTTAAAGACATATACATAACTTATCGTTCTCCCTTCAACATATTCAAAAAATAGCTGAGGCAAATTATATAATTTGCCTCAGCGTCTTTCATAAAGAATTAAAAATTATCATTAGTTTATTGTTCATTTTCGTCCAGTTTAACAGCTCTCCAAAAGGCATCTCCACCAGCTGGCACACAAATAGCACCAGCAACTTGATAATTTAAAATATTCTGTAAATAATAGCCTTCACGAGCTGAAACTAAAACATAAATTTCATACCCTAATTCATCAGCATTATCTGGTAAAGTATCGACAAATTTATCTTCTACCAAATAAAGAAGTTGTTTTATCATTGGATCAGCATTATCATCAATGACACAATCGTCTTTATGAATATTATCTGCATTTTGATCTAATACAAATTCTTCCATTTAATAAACAACCTCCTTCTTTTAGCTAACAGTTGGTCTAGTATCACTGTCTAGAGTCAATACACGAGCACCATAGGCACTATCTTTATAAATGTACCATGTAGTCTATGCTACACTATTGTCACTAAAGTGACTATGATAACCGTTAGTTGGACAACGCATATAAATACGAGCATTAGCATTATCGAAAATTAAGCCATCTAAGAAGGTAGGACTAATTGTCATTGATTTATATACATTATCATTTATATACCAACCACCATGGATAACGTCAACATAAAGTATACAATTAGAAGCGCCAGTATGTAATGTAGTATTATAGAAAATAGCATTACCATAAGTTCTTATAGTAGATGGCATTGCGAGTTTTAAAGTAATGGTACCACAGCCACTAAATGCATATTGTTGTAGTACAACTAAACTATTTGGTAATGATGGTAATGTTAATGAAGTACATCCTTGGAAAGCATATGCGGAAATACCCCTAATTGTATGTGTAATACCACTTACAATTGCCCATACTAAACTTGTACAGTTCTAGAAAGCCTATTTACCAATAGAAACAATACCATATAATTCAGTATCTCTAAATTTAGTAGTTTCAACGCCATCAACAGTTTCCATATATTGATCAATAAAATGCAAATTCGTACAACCGGCAAAAGCATTTTGTCCAATATATGGCCATTTATTTTCTTCAGTAATACCTGAACCATTATTATGTGTCTAACTTAATGGCGCTACGTCACTATCGCGACCCCATTGTGCAGTATTAAAAATGACATCAGTTAATCCAGTGTCCTAATAGAAAGCACGTTCTTGAACAACTGTTAATTTTTGTGGTAAATGATCTAACTCTAAAGAAGCATCTTCTGCGAACGTATATTTAGAAATAAACATTAGACTGTCCGGTAAACCAGAAATATGTAAGTTTGGACAATAAGCAAAGATACGAGATCTAGATTCAGACCCTTCATATTGTTCCGTATTATTATCCATAATACCGCCAATAATATTTAACTGAGTAAGTGCAGCCAAATCTACAAATTCTAAAGTCGTATTCCAAGAACGATGGCCATTTTCTGTATGAGTTTGTCCTTCATAAACAAAACCTACATTGGCCGCGGTACCGATATTATTTGAAATACTCCAGTTATATGCAGTACCATTAAATCCTGCAGATTCATCCAAAGATGGTGCCATAATATAACGAATTGGGCAACCTCTTTCAAAATAAAGACGACGCAAACTAGTAGATTTATTATTAATACCTACAACCCATTTACCATCAATCTGCTTTGGAACACAAATTGCTCCCAAACCAGCAGCATTTGCTAAATTAGAGGTATCTTTAATTGTTACTAAAATACCTTCTGATAATGGCACATCTTGTTCTGTTACAGGATCAACGAATGTTGTACTATTATATAATGCTGTTACAGGAGATGGTACATAATCGAAATAAGAGTTCGGTGGTTCTACAACATCTTGCATACGTACAGCTGGTTTATAAATTGGATATAAGTCAATATTTTTAGTTGCACGATATTGATTATATGGTAAACCATTTGACATAAATGTATCAATGTTTTGAATTGTTGTTTTAGAAACATCACCATCACCATCAGGATCATAGTTAATAATCGCTGGCGGATTAGTTGGCATTGTTACTGGTGTATTAAATGGTAACCATTGTTCTGACCATACAACTGCTGGAGAAACTCCTTCTAAAGTTTGATAGAATGTTACTTTATAAGAACGCTCAATCATTTCAAAAACCGGATACAAATTCAATTCATGATTTGTATAATGGGCTTCTGTTAAAGCTGTTGGAGCATCGACTGCAATATAATTCGTAACCTCAATACCTTGTGCATTAGTTTCTTTTACTTCATTTACATGAATATCTAATGCAGCTTCAACTACTGCTTGATCTGGGTCTTTCACACTTTGTGAATAACTCCAACCACGGAATTTATAATCATATTGCACACTTGATAAGTAACTTTGAGCCTTTACTTTAGTATCTAAGTATTCTTTTAAATTATAACCAATAGCAGCAACAGAAGAAAGAGTTAAGCTCTTGTCACCCATTTTTTCATTTGTACTTGCATTATAAATATTAATATCATAACCAGATACAACATTATTTGCATTAGTAACATTAATAATTAAATATGGGAACAATGAACTATATTTCTGTTTAATATTAACCATATTAATAATTACATTCTCGTTATGTAATAAAATAGTACCAGCTAAATAATCATTATCATGCTTATATTTTGTAAGTGTACCATCATTGACAGTATAACCACCATAAACCTTGTTGCACATATAATCTAAAATCTTCAAATCATCTACAACAGTTTTATCATTAACTGTTACGATATCGGCGTTTTCTGCAGTAAATTCTGTAATATCCCAATTGATATCTGGTAAACGAAGATTATTTAATGCAACATAATTGCGCAAATAGTATTTTTTATTTGCTACAAATGTAGTAGATTTTATATAAGTATTAGTTTCACTATCTTTCTCCCAATATAAATCAATATCTTCTTCAACTGGACGACGAACTTCCGCAAATAATTTGTCAGGATTATTAGCTAATAAGTCAGCTTCTATTGCGGCATGTGCTTGTCTAATTGTATTCATTAAAGTATAAGTATCAACTCTTGGGCAGCCACTAATACTAATACCATCAAATTGTCCATAAGCTTCAATTTCTAAATTGCTAGGATCAGTCGTGGTATCATAATATAAATTATCATGGAGATATAAATTAGTTACTGTTGCAGGCAATTCCATATGCTTTATATTGCCGCCAGCAACCAAAGAAACTTGTACTAAATTACTCCGTTTAGCTAACAATGTTTGTAAATATGGCAATTTACTTAATGCGCCTTCAGGTCCCTTATTTTGTTCAAACTGTACACCCTAAATATCAAGATATTCAAGTAATGAACAATTTTCCAAGAAACCTAAATTCAAAGTTTGCCCAGAAGAATAATGCTATACTACACCATTATCATCAACCCAATCGCCATGACCAAGTTGTAAACGACGTAATTTATTTGGATGAGTAAATGTTAATAAGTTAGCACATTTATTTGAAATATCGCCTAAATCATAAACATCATTTAAATCGTAAATATAGAACTTAGTATCGCCCAAACTACTACCATGAGCAAAATAATCATAAGTCGTTCCTGCCACATTAGGTTCCAAACGAATTGTATTTAATAAACCAGATTTTTCCAAACTTACAGATACAAATTGTGTACTAGAAGACACTGGATGGAATACAATATTCTCTTCAGGATGTGGATGATTTACGCCAGCAGCATTAGCTGCATTAGGATAAATCATAATATCTTCATTAGTAGCACGCGGATATTTACTATCTAAATAAGCAAAACGATGTTTCAATAAATATTGACGATGTAATGAACGTGTACCTTGTGCAGCTTGAGTCATATTAATAGTAGAAGTAGTTGGTTGTCCATCTACATATACAATTACTTCTTCAGTTAATGGTCGCACATATTTATACCATGCATCTTTATTATCATAAACTTCCGCATAGATATCTGCAATTGTGGTGTTATAACTCTTACAAAGCCATTCTGGTGAGAACTTACCCTCATCACGCAATTTATGATACATAGAAGCAATATCATTGCGGCAACCCTCTCTGAAATTAGCCCATAATGTACTATAAGATACATTGTTTTGCCATACGCCATTATCATCATAATAACCATAATTAGCACTAGCATTATATACTTTTTGTTCAGTTTCGTCATCAACATCATAAGTAAAGCGCAATACACCGGTATTATCAACGCCAAGAATGGTGTCCATATCATAGAAGATTGGGAACCAATGACCTGTACCTGCATCACTATCAATATCAAAACTACACATCATCATATTCTTTGCACGAGAGTCAACCATTAATAATGCTTCAGTTAAAACATAATAGAATGCAGTAAATTCGCGATCCATATAATCATCTAATTCGGCCACAAACTTAGCCAAGCGATATTCTTTAGTATCATTAGTATAACCATATTTAGGTTCATTTTCACCTAATACACGGCCAGTAGCTCTTGATTGATCTGTAGTATGTAACCAATGAATGAGACGCTTAAATGCACGTTTATCACTACAACATTCGTTATCATACACTGGATAACGTGATTCAAATACAGCACACCAATTAGCTTTACCATAAGTTTTTACTTTGCCCTTACTGGTTTTGTTCCAAGTCCCAGTATCTGCATCTTCATCATAGTCATCACGGAATCCTGCTAAAGCATAAGCATTATTTAAGAATTCCCAGCATTGAATAGTCGTAGGACCTTCTTGATATTCATATAATGGACCAGTTTTACGAATATAGTCTGTCCATGCTGTAGCATCACCAGTAAACGCGTATGCTGCATCTGGTAAACCATCTTGTCCATAAACAGGTTGTGTATAATAAGTTTTTGTAGGATCTAATTCTTCATCAAATGTAGCTAAAAAGCCCCATTTTAAATTCTTTTGATCGTCTAACAAAACACCAAATTTATCTTTAGCACTTGGTACAAAGCCAAATAGTTCAGCATCATCTTTTGAATCTTTATCAACATTAAAGTTATAACGACCAATAAATTCCGCACTATCTAAAGTCTCACCTGTTTGCCAGAATGCTACAATAGGACAACCAATAATATTATTAACAATAGTTTTATCTGGATACTTTAATTGTGCTGCTGTTTGTAATTTAGCATCTTTATATAAAGCAGTTAAGGCATTACCAGTACCAGTATTATGTGCCATAGAAGATTCCATATAGTCTGCTTTTAAAGTAAACAATGCAACCTTTGGAACATGTTCAAAAGAAGCTAAATCTTCAGCAGTAATTCCTTCAGTTGGAATTGCAGGACGTAATGAATATTTATCTTTTTTATTCACAAAGCGCATACGCAAGTTCTTAACAGGATATGCTAAAGAAGATGTGCCTTGTGCATAAATAACAGTTTCAACTAATTGATTAGGAGCACCAAAACTACGTTTAATATAAGACGGATCATTAGCATGTTTAGCATCTTCTGGATCTACATAATAACAAGGTGCCCAACGGAAGTCTTCCTTATTTATAGGCAATCTCTTTTCTGTACCTTCTGGTCCATACTATTTAGTTCCGTCTGCATTTTTTCCTATAACACCTTTCTTATCGCCAGTATGACGCAAATCAGTAAATACAATATAAGGAATATTGCCAGCATCAATAACCTTTTTTAAAGAAATTTTATCTGAAGTATTTAACATAGCGTTCATCGCGCCAATAGCAGCACGATCAGCCGGATCTGGCATAGAAGCTGCATAGTTATTTAATAACAAAGTATCTGTTGCATAATTACTATATACACGAATACCATACAAATCAATATCCGCATAAGTAGAATCAATTATAAAGTCTGACGGTGAATTTGGGAAATCAAGAATACTATCATTGTTACCATATTGTACGATACCAGAAATAACACCATTAACATACGTATAAATTAACCGGTTACCATTTTCTTTGGATTGAATTGAATATGCAATATGAATTCTAGTATCTTCTGCTAAATAAGCACGTAAACCATTACGAGTATTATAACTAGCACGCTCTTCTTCAGTTAATGCCGCTTCTTGTTCAGCCGTCATATAATTGGTTAATTCTTTAGTGTTCATAGTGATTTTATCACCAGTACCTACAATACCAATAAATTTATCAGTTTTAATATCTTGTGAAGCAGCACTAATTAAAATTTTACTAAAATCGCGAACATTATGCAATTCAAAAATAATTTCAATCGTTTTACCAGTTAATTGCGCACCAGATTCTTGACCAGCACTAGTATTTGCTTCAGAAAAAGGAGCAAATGGTACATATAATTTTGCACCATTGGTCAAACGCAATCTAGTAACACCATTTTCCGTAATCCAACCATTAGTAGACCAGTTAAAATCTTCAAAGTCACATGCAATATCTTTATAAGTCCAAACATCACGATCAACATCATCATTGGCTCTATCACCAATTGTTAAATTCAATTGTAATGAATTATCTGTTTCATCAATATAAGGCACTTCACTTAATGCGTCTTTTACACGTACATTATCAATAACTTCTTGTAATGAATAATCATCAATTGCAACAATGAATTTATATAAAGCCTCATTAGTCTCGGGATTAACATTATATAAATCAGATAATGTAACATTAAATGTATGCTCAGCATTATTAGTAACACTTGCTTGACGTGAAAAAATCTAATGATCTGCACACCATGCTTCTAAACGCATATTAGAATTAGGACCATTATAAGCTACTAAATAACCAATAGTGACTGTATCATAACGATTATATACTGTTTTAGGATCAATAATGTATGCATTTAATGTTGGAATATTTGCAGTAGAATCAGTATGAATAAATGTTGCTGTAACTACTGGAGAAGACAATTCTACAGGATCACCCTAGCTAGCATGCGCTGTAATCCATACATCAACAGTATAATTACCATGAATGTACAAATCACCTAACGTATAAACATAAGTCTGACCATTATCAATAGTTACACCAAATTCTTTCTAAATAACAATCGGATTTGCCTATTCAGGAACGTGTACACGAATATTAATAAAACGATCATACATGCTACTACCGCCGAAAGGTTGAATTTCTAACTGCGCGGTATCTGAAGTAATAACGCCTAAATTCGTTTTAACTAATCTAACTTGTAAATCAACCAAACGAATAGCACGAAGACCATTATAAGTAATCTGTGCAGCATGGCCATATTCATTAGTAAAACGTAAATTTACTGTATTATCAGTATTAACAACAAAATAATCAAAGAATCTATCAGCTAAATCTACATAAGTAAATTCACCTTGTTTTACATTAGAAATTGTACCAACTTCACGTCCATTAATAGTTACATCCATATCAATTTGCGTATTATCTAAACTATCAGTTACTTTAAAACCAATTGGAATAGAATGATTTGCCGCAATCATTGTATATACTTGATCAGGATGACGCGCCACAGATAAGCCTGTGTTACTACTACCGCCACCACCACCGCCGCCGCTACCTGCAACAGTGAGTTTTGTAGTAGTTAAATCAAGAACATTTGGAGTACTTGTTTCATCAATAGCAATAATACGATAAAAACAACCATCAGTATTTAAAATCAGATCATCTAACTGTGGAACCTCCAAATTTACTGCGGCATTGAATTCATCTGGAAATTGAAAATGGAAATCGCTATTTTCAATTTCACCTTGACTAAATTCTCTTACGCCATAATAAAAACCACCGCCACCACCAAATGCATAACGGTCTTGATAAGTATTGCCATGTGGATCGGTAAAGTCACAATCTAAATAAATTTTTTTACTATCAACCGCAAATGACAAACGGCCATCTTCTAATGGCAAAGCCTAGATGGTGCGAATGTACTAATCTTGGCCTTTGATTAATTGTAACGGAGAATCATCAGATATTCTGGCAACGATGCCATCATTTTCATTCGCCATATGATATAACTCCTCCTTCTCAAAAATACTGCCACTATTATTGTAAAATAATAGTGGCAGTTATAAAGTTAATTAAAATGATTTCCAAGTAAGATGATCTTCATTGGATGTAGCAAGACCTTGTACCGCAGTCATATCAGATTGTAAGGTAGTAATATTACCTTCAGCTGTAGTCATACGAGTATCCAATGCTGTATCAGCAGCTTCACGAGCAGTACGTTCATCACCAACAGCTTTAGTAATTGAACCTTCGCCGGTGCCTTGAATAGTAGCTAATTTACCTTCATTAACAAC
>Ga0326513_10000501_pt1 | contig 33188 bp, 33 predicted proteins | sample 2_2465_0518_D_FD_203654 | JGI IMG/M metagenome (GOLD analysis project Ga0326513, IMG submission 203654) | Bovine rumen microbial communities from UC Davis, California, United States - 2_2465_0518 | ecosystem: Host-associated > Mammals > Digestive system > Stomach > Rumen | place: USA...
TGGTCAAAGAAGTCATCGCCGAGAGTTCCACCCTCTTCAAGAGTTTTGTATGCAGACTTAAGAGGATTGATGGTATTGTCGATAAGGTCTTTGAGTGTATTCTCTGTTCCGTCTATTGTGCGGACACCGTAGAAGTCGTGCCAATTGAAGGATTCGGCTTTAAGGATACCACTAATTGTACGTTTGATTTGATCCTTGTCGGGATTAAACCAGTTAATCTTATTATTGATTTCACCCTGAACTAGTTTTAAGAAAACTTCAAGTTCGCTTTCATTAAGTTCAGGAATGATTTCAGCAATGAATCCTCGCTTGTTGCCACTATGGAAACCAAATCTTTCGTCAAAAGCAGTATTGATTTTACTAATCCAATCATAAATCTTTTGTTGAGTTTGAGCTTCATCGGTATCAATAAAGAATTCACTAAGATCCGGCATACTATTTAGAATGGAATCAATAGACGCAACGATAGCTTCATTAGAACCTAAGAAACGATTTTTATATTCATCTACACTGTCGGCAGCAGATAACATATCCTCTCTTAACTGATTAAATTCCTCTTGAGTTTTAGGTACGCCGTTTTGGTCGGTAATATCCAAGTAAAGCATTTGAGCAACAGCGGAATTTGCAGCGTCTCTTAATTCTTTAGCTTTTTCATAGGAGCCTTGTAAATCCTCTTGTTTCTTTAGGATGCTATCCCATAACTTATTACCCTCTAATTCTTGTTGAGTATATAATCCTTTAATTCTTCCCTCTTCAAGAATCTTTTGCATTTCTAATAATTTTTCGTATGCCTCGATTGCAGAATCTAAATCATCGACTTCGCCAATATCGAAAAAATCAATGTTTACATCACGACCACCAGTTAAGAGATCTAGTGGAAATATTCCTGTGCTCATCTTCTTAACTTCTGTTTCATACTCGATTCCTGCTTTTTTAAGCTGATCAACCATTTTACTAGTGGATTCGTCATCTATATCAAATGTTATTTCATTATATTTTCCACTAATAAATGAATCTTTGGTTTTCTTTTGGAAGTTTTCTAGTTCTTTAGTGTATCCAGCAAAAGCATCGCTATAATCTTGTTTGAGAGCATCAGTCGTTACCTTATTGATACTACCATCTAAGTCGTCATATTTTTCTCTAAGAGTTTTAATTTCGTCTTCCTCATAACCTAAAGCTTTCAAAAGAGCGTCGGTTTTATTTGTGAGATTTTCTTTTGAAGCCGCACCCTCGTCGTATGCACTTTTAACAGAGGAATATTCTCCATATAGTGATCGAATTTGTTTAATTTCAGATTCCGCTTCCTCGCCTGTTTCTATTATCTGCTCTTTTAATTCTTTTTGCTTTTGAATTAAATTAGCTACTAAACCGATGGTGGCAGATATAATCATACTGATTCCAGCAGATGCTAACCCAGAAACTATTTGAGCACCCATATTTTTAAGTGCGCTCCAAGCGCTATCTTTCACATAAGCCGCAAGGCTTGCTTTAGCTCCGTTAAGCTGAACCAACTGACTACCTAATGCGTTATTAGTTTCAAGAATAGCTTCCGCCATCTTACCTCTAGAAACACTGTCGGCTTGTGCGTTATACATATTAATAGCTTTTATGCCACCCCAAAATCCGCTAGTAACTTTAACCTGAGACTGATAGAAGTCTTTTGCAGAATAATTAGCTGCATCGGTTGTTAGTGCATACTCTTTCAGTCTGTGATTTAATCCATCTTGAAGCTGAATTTGGTCTTTAGTTAATGTCCCTAACTTGACCAATTCCATCTCCGCTGTTTTATAATCAGGTAACTCTACTCCTCTAATTTGACGAAGGAATATTTTTTCACCATCTTTTATGTTGCTAGTGTCGAATATCAGACATAGTTAATGTGTAAATTTGTGGATAATAAACACATTTTCAATCTTGACAATATATTAATTCAATGATATAATTATATAAAAACAATAATTAGAAAGAGGTGTGATAAGTGAAAAGAAGTATTTACCTTATAATAGTTGGAATAATGCTTGTGATAAGTATGATTCTGGTTATATTTTTAGTTGTTCAGCGAAAAACATATAGTGGCGCGTATGATTCCTATAGTCATTCTAATCATTTAGATAATGATTTTGAAAAATACATTAGAGACTCAAATTTTCGCAGTTCTAATCAAACACCTATATTTCTAGCGTATCTCGGAAAAGATAAAACAATTGATAATTCCACCAATATCGTTTTAACTGTATGGATCTGGGACGATGTGAATAACCAAAATATAGAAAAAAACTGGTCTGAACTTTCCTCGGAAGAAAAAAAGAATGACCTTCGTGAATGTGCAGAACTGGTTGAAAAATTCTTGAAAAACAAAGATGTACCTTATAGTTATCATATTTACGTAAACGTTCAAAACACCTCCAAATTAGGAAATTATGTTTACGACAAATCTCATGATTCAATATGGATACCAAATTGTGAAGAGAAAATAAAAAAAGGTGAATATGATGAACCACCATCATTAAAGGAAGGATATCATGTCTGCATATTAAATAGTAAATTCACAGAAGTTGGCAAAGAAGAATCCACCCCATACTAACAAGAGCCACCCGAAAGGGTGGTTTATTTTTACCAATCCACCCCGGACACATCGCCTGTCACAATCGACTCAATGATACCTACAGAGATAACCATACATTTACCTTCATCATAAGGATGTTCTACCCGCAGGTTTCCCCTTAACTCGCCGTCTAAGAATTTCTGATAATCCTCTTCCGAGATGTATCCCCAAGGATTACAAGACCAAAAGTCGTTTGTATCAACATAAACTAAAACATATCCATCGGGTTCTCTAAGTGATGGTTCGTTAGCTTCATTTTCTTCACCTATACAGTATATCCCAATAGTTAGAGCGGCAAATATCAATATAGCTATTATACACCTAAGCCAAGCGTCTCTATATTCCTTTTTCTCAGCTTGTCCCCACGTTTCGTCTTCCCATTTTTGTGTTTTACGTTTGGGTTTGGGTTCATCTGATTCACGCCTATAACTCATTTTAATCTTCCTTTCTTTCTATTCCTTTCGCACTTTCCCACCGTAGCAGCGAATCGCTACGTATGATTTTCTACGTTCCCGTAGTTGTCTGGAGTACCCCATGACGACTCTCGCCGCCCTACCATTATACTCTCTGAACCTTCCTACTAAGTAGGCTTGGCTGCGGATTATGCGGTATCTCAACCGCCCTTCCCGAACGAGATTCATAAAACTCGTTACGCAATGCGCCAGTTTCGGTAGTTTTTCCAAAGCTCTCTTGTCAATTAAATCGACTCGTTCCGTGTTACCACCAGAGCTTACTCGGGCATATTCATCGAGGGTAAACATTCTAACCCTACCCGAGCCAGTTTTATCTTTGAGTTTCGCTTGAAGCGCAGTCATTCCGCCGAATGCTAGAAGTCCTGTACCTAAGCCTTTCATATCTTTGAGAACATCAAGAATATCGTTGAGTCCTCCGCCGAATTTAACAACCCAGTCTAAGCCGTCCTTGACAAGCTCACTATCCACGACGTTGGTGGAAAGCGTCTGCCAAACAGACTGGATCTGATTAAGTTTTCCTTGAATGGAGTCGAGCGCGGTTTCTAACTCGCGGTCAGCCGAACCCTCAGCCATTCCTTCGTTTAATTCCTTGACAACATCTCTTGCGGTCTCGAAGTTTTCAAGCATAGCATAAACGGTGTTGATGCCGACTTTACCGCCGAGCATTTCAGCGATTCTAGCTTGGTCTGTATCATTGAGGTCTTTCCAGACTTTGGAGAGTTCGTTGAGAATATCGTATGTGGACTTGAAGCTGTGCTCGTCAATCATGACGTCAATACCCGAGATGGATTTGATTTCCTCTCTTAGCTTTGATACCGTCATGGTCATCTCTTCGCCCTCTTCTTCGAGTTCGCTCTTCGCGCCACGAATACGAGCAGACATGGTTTTAAGGGCGACACCAACGCTTTCTGGATTTTGTACTATCTCGTTGGCGCTCGTTGTCAAAGCAATCGCTTCTGAGAGCGTATTGTTTGCAGCAACTAAAGACGAAGCCGAACGTTGCATACTTTCACCAATGCCGGACGAGGATATTGCAAAATTATTCACGCTGTTACTTTCCCGTTTTCACGGTACTGACCCTTTCGGGCGGGTAGTCATTTCTGGCTACCTCTCACATTTCTTTATTAGGTTATAGTGTGAGTTCGGACTGTATATTACACCTTATGGTGGATAACTTCAAGGCTCATGTTGCCATGAGTCTCCCGCAGTCTCTAGGGTTCCTGTATTGAAATACAGTCTTACCTCGGTCTTGAACACCTCTGTCCTTTAACCGATATAGTTATCAGGGGCAATTCTTTACCCACGTAATTAAATTTATCAACAATTTCCTCTGCCGTATCACCCATACTCTGGTATGCCTTCATAGTAGAGATAATACTTTCACTCGCCGTACCAATATCCAAATCCTCGGCAACCGTCTTGTACTTCGACGCAATCTCGCCGAGCTTCTGTGCTTCTTCAAGCTGATAACCCAGCCTGCTGAATGTCGCCGTCGAGTCAATCTGGTCAGTTAAAGTTGTGCCGAGTGCTATCGAAGATTTCTGAACAGACTTCTGATATTTAAGAAGAGACTGTTCGGAAGCATCTGTAACCTTACGGAGATTAACCATCGCGGTATCGACTTCTTTGACCTGAGTAACCATGTCTTTCATCAGTCGGAGACCCTGAGTGATAGTTCTCGTTACAAGCGTCCAGCCGCCGAACTTCTTGAACATTGCAGTAAGGATACTACCGGTAGTCTTACCATTCTGACCCGCCGCACGAATTTGAGCATTAAACTCAGCCCATTCCGCATTGAATTTCTTCATCTGGGATTGGTCTATAATAGTACCGTCTTTCAATCTATTCATAAACCGTTCGTACTCAGCAGCATTTTCTGGAATAGTGAACGCTTTGGAGTTAGCATCCCGCCATTTTTCAAGTTCGGTTATTTTATTAGATATTTGTTTATTTAAGGTTAATCCTTTATTATACTCATTTGATGCCTTTGCTAATTCTTTTTGTTCCTGTATAAGCTGATTAACAGCATACTCTGTTTCACTTAGAGTTTTAGCATACAACTTAGTTGGCTGAATTAGATTTAACTCGATATCCTCTCGATAACTCTTAAACTCATCTTCGGATGCAAATTGACCGGGTGAATATATACTCAAAGAACCCTTTTCAGAAAAATATCTCTCAATAGTCTTTTCAGCATCCGCAAGAGTTTGACCATTACCCATATCAACAGATGTGAGATCAACGCCGGAGAATTTAGCTTTCTTAATCAGCTTATCCAACCTTATCAGAGACTTTTCTAATTCCTCAATCTCATCTATTTTCACATCAAATGAAAGAAACTCACTCTTCTCGTTCTTTGCGTATTCAAACAAAGATTCGGTCGCATCGCTAATGCTATCCAAAGAATCGCGAACATGAATTAACGCATCATTGGCAAGTTTCAACCCACTATCATCTAACTTCTGAGACATCCAAGATTTTTCGGTTTCTTCGACACGTTCAATACCATCTTTTAACCGCTGAATTGCTTCATCGTATGCAGTAGTATCTATACCTTTAGTATTTAATAATTCCTTGAATCTTGTGAGTGTACCTAACATCTCTTCGGCTCGGTTAATCGACTTAAAATTACCGAAAACCTTATTATAGATATCTACTTCTTGTGGTATATTTATACTACTATATGTAGACATAACATCAGTAAGGTCTGAATCCGCCGCAGCCAAAGCCTTTTGCCCTACTTTTTTATTCAAAACAACATTCCGAATGTTAGAAAGCTCACTTTCGACTTCTTTGAGCCTATTAAGCAAATCTTTCGCATCATCTTTGGATAGAATAGCATCAGAAACACCACCCTCCGAAGCAAGCAAGTAATTGATTTTCTTTATCTCTGAATCAATTTCGGGAAGTAAACGATTCGTCTCATCTATTATATTATCACGACTGCGAGTAGAGGCAGGGGGTGTATTCGCCGGTTTAGGGTTATTTCCACCTCTGTTTCTCGGAGTACCACCGTTATTTCCTTGCGGGATAGGAATAGGTGAATTATTACTTGATGGGATAGGTACGCCGCCAGTGACCGTTATACCACTAGATATTTTATTGTAGATAGAATTAAGTAAAATAATAGCACCCTTGGTATTGCTCGCAACTTCATTGGTTTGCTCAAAGATTAAATCAACGCCACTCTCAATTTGCTTAATGCTATCACCAAACGAACTAAATGAATCGCTAAGTACTTTTAATGCTCCGGCTGGTATACCCGACGAATCATCATTACCCTTTTTAGTTCTGGATTTAGCAACACTTGCTTTGCCATCTTTACCCAATTTACTATCTATTGATTCAACGCTTGTTTTAATATCAGTAAGTAACTCGTTACCTTTTTCATTTGTGATATTGAGATTTTTAGGAAGCGTAACTCCGTTGGATTCACCAGACGAGTCGCCTTTAGAAGCGACAGCGGGTTCGGCAGCTTTGGTTTTACTTTTCGCAGTTTTGGATTTAGTTTCTTTCCCTGTATTCTTTTCTGCTTTTTCTACTTTATGTAACGTTAAAAGTAACCCTTGAACATCCTTTATATTCGGAATATCAACATCAATAGTGATTGTTTTATCCTGAATCTTATCAATCATCTCTACGAATGATTTTAATTCTTCTTTGGATATATCCAAAAAATTATTACCAAGTGAATCGTAAATTTGGGCATTTTCTTCTTTTAGCTGTGAAATTAACCCTTCAATCTTTTTATACGTCGAATTTAAAGCACTTCTTGCGGCTGCTTTTGCTAATGTAACATTTCGTTTACTTTCTTCTACCGCAGCTTGTAGTTCTTTTTCTGTGACTTTCGCTGTAGGGTCTTTTAGTATCGACTCTGCTTTTTTATCTGCGTCTATTATTGATTTCTTTTGTTTTAAAACATCAGATAACTCAGAAAGCGCGTTAACAAGTTCGCTAGAATCAAATTCAACCTCTAACTTTTTATTGTCAGTTTTAGAATCAGCTACGCCGCCAGTTTTAAGTAACGTAAATATATTATCAACATTATTACTTATACGAGTTAATTCATCAGATTTTAATTCGATTTCTCCACTAATGTTTGGTGTTACATTCTCTCCGACGGGTGTTGCTTGAGAGACCGCTATGGTTTTACTTCTTAGTTGATTTTGGGCTTTATTAATTCGATTAACAATTGAACTGTTACCGCGCACATCCATAAAAGCACTTTTGTTTATACCTTCCAATAATGCCTTATCAACCTTGTCTTCAAGTTCAACAAATACATTTTCAATTTGTTCTTCGATGACTTTAGTAAACCCGTTTGGCTTTAAAAGATTGTCAAAAAGACCAGTGTATTCTGAAGCGGAGATGATGTTTTCATAATTTGGATCTCCTACATTTTGAACGTAGATATTTGATAATTCATTATAAATACCCTTCAAATTCGCAAAATGTTTTTTGTACGCGTTTATTAGATTTTCGATGTTTTCTGAGTTTAATTCATTTTTTTCTAAAAAATCTTCTGTAATATCGAATATACCATCGCTATATATATTAGCATATGATTTAGCTAAACCAGAAAACTTACGAAACTCTTTTGATCTTTGATATTTTAATAAATTCTCATTACCAGTGATGTTTATATCAATACTGTTTTCACTAAATCCTTTTATTTCTTCCAGCATTGATTTAACCTGTTTTAATGCAGGTACAGTCTTAGGATTGATTTTTATTTCAAAATCTTTGGACATTAAATCTTCAAAAGCTTTCTGATTCTCTTTAATGTCAAATTCTGGATCAAATTTAATTTTTGTTGGTTTCTCTTCATATTTATTTAAGCGCTCATCTAAATCATCTAGAGCACTAGTATCTACTACGGGTTTTATTTCCAAATCAAATATCTCACCGCTAATATTATCTGCCACTATTCTTCACCTCACTTTTTAAGTTCATCTATTAAGCCCATTTTTACTACACTTTTTAAGTAATCCTTATAATCGTCAGTTATTGTATTCTTAATATAACGTCTATCATCAATCCAAGGATTACCAAACGACGACAATGGATATATGCTACCTTCATCTATCCAGTCAATTAACATAGGATTATTGGTAAACTTTGTGCCGAACACACTTTTATTTGGAACGGTATTATTGGAAACCTTGATTCGCATATCATGAATTTCAACAATAGTATTATCCGGGTCAATCAAACCACCATTTGTTCCACGCCTTATATACTCAGTAGGAGAATATCTACGATATATTTGCTTTTCAAGATCGCTTCTCACTACACTGGATATATTTGGTTTTACATCTTTTTCAAGTACCTTTGGTATCGCATCTAATATTTTCGACTCTAGTGCCTTCTTATAAGTATCAGCATTAAACTTCGCCATTCTCCTCTGTCACCGCCTCAGATTCATCAATGGGAATCTGTTCAAGCAACTGCATAAACGACTCGCTGCCAAGAAGACCAATAAGTGTATCAAGAACCTTTGCATCGGTATTGTTACTCTGCATAGTGTACTTTACTCTATGATCTATATAATCGTTGATTCCCTTCACAACCATGTCCATGTTGGGCGCAACTTTAAGCGCAACCTCGTTATAAAATCTATTATAAAAATCCGAACAAATGAGGGTATCGAAAAGTTCGTCGATATCATTATATTCGCTATCGTCGTTTGTCAGATTAAGCATTACCGTCATAACCGCAAAACGAACCATCATTTCTCTACTAAGAGGACGGAAAGAGTTATCCTCTTCGTTGAACAGTGCCACCACTGCCGCCTTAGTCATGTTCACATAATCACTATACTTAATCTTTTCCAGAACCTCGCAGCCCTCGAACGGATTATCCTTTTCCATATTTTCCTTAGACATAAACTCTTTCAGTGTCATAATTATTCCTCACTTTCAATTTCGTAAAATTAAGGCAGCCTCAACCACGATTGAACCTACCTTTCTTTTTGTCACTTACGTTTCTTACGATTCCTCGGCTTCTTGTCTATCTCGGTATTGATTTCCTCGATAGCTTCGTCGAGTGTCTTATTGTCTTCAAGATACTCACTGAGTTCCTCCTCAGTGCGCTTTTTTACCTCTTCTTCGGGAGCCTCTAAAATGCCGATAATTTCAGCTTTTGACTTGTCCGTCCTTTTTGGTAAAACGTCAATTTTATTCCCCTTGGAACGTGCTTCAAGAACCTCTTGAATATAAAGTTCGTAATGCTCGATGCAACAAGCAGAAGAACGCCACGAATCGGTTCTGTCACAGTAGTCGCAAGCATAATAATGTTTTGCGCCACCGTCCTCGCCGAGGTTACACTTGCTATACTTGCAAATGTGATTAGGCTTATTTATCTTCACTTAATTCACCGCCTTTTTAATAATAAAGCAAACCGCCCACGAGGGGCGGCTCGCAAATATTAATTCTCGATTAGTCGTCGAGAGCCTCAAACTCGGTCTTGGTCTTGATTACCTCGTCCTCGTCGTATACTACCATATCCCACAGCAGAGTGGAAGCGCCCTTAGCACAACCGCCAGACAGAGCATCAATGGAGATGTTGTGAGTCGAGAAGTCAGAACCAAAGGTCAGGCTGAATGTACCAGACATCTTAGCCTTGTAGTATGTAATCTTAGCGTGGAAGCTCTTATCGGTACAGATATCCTTAACGAAGCAGTCGAAGATAGCCTTACCAGTCTCGGAGAACTTATTGTTCTCGTTGACAACCCTCTTACCAACCTTAGCCTTAGTGTCATAGAACGCAACGATTTCGTCGTTAGCAGAGAATACACCAGTAGGCAGAGTGATAGTCTTAGTGTCGGGGTCAAAAGCAAATGCAGTTGCAGATGCAGATGCAGCGATAGGATACTTGTCGCCAAGAGAACCGTCGCTATTCTTCTTATAGATGTAAGCAATCTCAGCACCGGTTGCACCTACAGGATAGAACTCAGTAACAGCAGAAGTGCCGTCAGTAGTGGTCATGATATCCATGTAGTTATTAACGGTCTGTATGCCAACCTCTACGTCGCTACCAACCTGAACAGCCAGAGCACCATCAACGATAGTACCATTGGTTGCGGTGAAAGTAGAAGTCTTGTTTCTATCGGTAGCACCGATTCTAGTACCATTCTTACCCTCAGCATAGATGGTCTCAGAGTCAACGCTCATCTCAGCTTCCTGAAGGTCATCGAAAATGAACTTACAAACATTGTTACTCAGGTCGAACCAAGTAATGGTCTCGATACCCTGTACAAGATACTTGTCAGAAACAATCATGTATCATCTCTCCTTTTCTTTATCTTTGTTTTGTTTAGATATACTTCCAAACCATTCTAGTACGGAATTATCAATATCCTTAGGATTAATCGTTCCGCCATATATGGCTTGTTTAACATAATGTGATCCGTCGCGCTTCATGACTCTATAAAAACTATCATAAAGCTGACTGATGTGAAGTTCCATCACGCCCTCATAAGAGTAGTTCGTGTTGGGTATATTAACCAAAGAAGAAACCAAATTAGCTATATGCTGTTTAGGTTCTTTCTTCGCGTTAAACTCTTGTTTGCGCCGCATTCTCTTTATAAGGTACTTTTTAGTAGCCAGAGAACCGGGCTTAATCTCATTTTGAATTTCACTGTCAATGTAATTTATAAATCGAACATAATCTACTATCTGTTGATAGATATTTCGGTCGATAACAACCTCGCCGTTTGTGATTATCAGTTCCTCATTTTGTGGATTCACGCCCACGCTGAATGTACCAAAGTCTAAGTCTCCAAATAAAATGCTGGAGTATTTCGGTGTAAAGCCTAACGACAAAACATTCCGTATAAATAATTCAAAGTCGGAAACTGTTTCGTAGTCAATACCTTCGTCCCAAAGATTAACCATATCGTCATACGGTCGCATAACAATGTAGTTAATCAGAGCCAGATAATTAAATTCGCCGAACTCAGAGATTTCAGCTATGGTCGGATTATGGATAATGATTTTGTCATTAATCTTGTAATCCTGACCGAGTATCAAATACTTTAACTCGTCAAGCTGCACAAGTCTACCTCTTGCGCCATATACCTAAGAACTCTACAACGGTGGTTCTGACCCACGCCCTCTTCCTCATTAGAAATGAGTTCAAGCGGTTTCTTGCCAAAGCCATCACGGTTGTTAAGAAGTTCTTCAATCTCTTCGCCCATCAAATCAATTCTGGTTGCACCTTCGTCTGTAATCATTTCGCCTTGATGTGAAATAACGTATATCTCAATAACAAGTTTCTGATACAGCGAGCTACCCGAAGAAATTTCAGGCATGTAAACTCGATAACAAATGTAGTTGAGTTGCTCCTCTGGTGCTTCGGGAACGCGAATGAAGTCAAATATATTTTTATATATCAGATCTTCTGGTAGTTCCACTTCATTATTATTTATAAGTTCAACGATCCTCTCGTCGTTGATAAATAGAGACGCTAATTGCCTCTTAAACTTAATAACAGTCTTACTGCTATTGGGTTTTTTATTCCTTGCCATTACAATACATACACCACCTTTGCAAACAGTTCGCACGATGCAGTATAGCTATCCGCAGACAGCTCTATTAGTACTTGCTGTTTAACTATGGACGGTTCGTAGAGTGCCTTAATCTTTAAGGCTCCGTCCTCTTCTGTACATTCATAATAATCCTCTGTACCCGGTACAAACGTAACGTTCCATATTGGTGTGATGCCATCTATAACATTTCCCGCGCCATCATGGAATACCGCAGTGTATGTCTTATAGCTACCACCCACTTTAATATTGGGGTTGTCTCCCGAATACTGGATTTCGCAATTGATTCCTTCGATAATCTCTCGTTCCTCTTTATAGTCCGCAATCTGTAATTCAAGGTTATCTTTATCTTGACTTCGTTCGTCTTGCGACAGAACTATCAGTATAACGCCATGAACCATGTCGGGGTCATATACAGAGCTAACCACATTTCTATTTGTAACTACGTAGGTGTCAGGGTCTTCGAGATCAACATCGAGAATAAAACGATGATATCGTCTTATCTTCATTGTCTCGCTATCTAACGGAAGAAAGATAGTATAGTTAGTTTTAACCTTGTCTATAACTGACTTGTAACTAACACCCTGAGTGTTGGTTGCCTTTTCATCAGTAGCACACCAACGTTCAATTATTTCACCGTCTGCGTTTTGCCAACGCAGTATTTTATTGCACTGACGGATAGTACCCTTGTACTGTACTTCACAGTCAAGGTCGGTCTCACTTACAAGCCAATAATAACCGTCCCACAATACATAGTCACCATCATAAAAGCGTTCATCGGGCATAGAAAGAATCTTCTTAATGTGCATTGAGCTACCAGACTCGATGAGCACATCCCGCTCTTCGTCGTTAATTGTAACGTGTTTCAAAGCAAGAGAATCATCGCTTGTAGTAACGTAATCTCTCTTAGCGCGATTCTTATTTCTTTCCCGCATGGTGTCGCCATCGGCTGTAATTAGCTTGTCGTATAATTCCCAATTAGCTCTCACGGCGATTCACCTCTTCTTTCAAATATTCGTTTAACTGATTAGATATTGAAATACACTTGAATATAGCACGTCGATACTCCGAATGTGTCATATCTTCTTGCCGAACAGATTCCAGTATACACATGATATCCATTATCTTCGGATTGTAGTTGGTATCACACATCAAAGAATGATTCCCACCAATCTCGAAAATGAGGTCATCTAGGTACGTGTCTATCGTGTCGGAGTTAGACTCCTTTAGAGGTAATATCTTAAAGAGCTTGTCTACCAGTCGGGATAGATAGTTGCAACAAAGAGTATCGGGAATGTCCCCGTGACGACTATTCATCTATTCATCGCCTCTTTGAGACACTCTTTATAATCCCTATAGGAGTAAGTATAATTCACTGCTAACAGACGAGATTTCTTAACCGTATCATCATACAAAGCATTAATCTTATCAATGAGATTAGCAGGAGAATACTCAGAGTAATCCTTGGTAGAAAGTCTCTCTCTTAATATTTCGGAAGAATACAGATACGGCTTTAACCATTCAACAAGCATGTAGTTACAGATAATATCAATCTCGACATCATCCAATTCTGCTTCAAATGAATCCTCCGTTCTGGCAGATAAATCCTTCCTACAGGTCTTGCTAAACTTAGAGCAAGCCTTGTTCATTAAAATTGTCATCCAACCGTCACGCTCCTCTTCTGTGAGCACGGTTAGTCTATGTTCAAAAATCATTGTAGTGAAATCGTCAATTATTTGTGAAAATGGAGTGCCCATGATAAACACCTCATTAATTGTCTATCTCTAGTCCGAAAACCTCGCAAAGATATCTAACAGTCTTCATCGAATCTATCTTTCCAGAGTTGATAAGCTCAGAAGCCTTGTACGCAAATGTGTCGTGCAGACCCTTGGGGAGACTATTAAGTGTAACCTGCATCTCTTCCAGAGGGAGTTCAAATACACCATCAAAATCCTCATAGGAGGGGATATTCTTATAGTAGCCATCCACACCAAGATATCTGAGAATATCTTCATCAATACCAACCCAATTCTTAGAGAAGAACTTAGGCTGAGAGTTTCTCATAGTTATAAGTTCACCAAGCTCAATCTCTTCGATGTCGCCGGGATTACTCCACACAATCTTATAACCATTCTGTCTCTTACTAATGTAAATCAGCTTGCCCGCAGTGAGATTCTGACACTCAACCAACATATCATTGGGGAGCTTTTCGCGTCTCTTTGGGGTAGTAACCTTAGTCTTCTTCTTGGTTGTCGCCTTAGTCTCGACTACTTCCTCCTCTACGGGAGCAACAGTCTCAACTTCCTTTGTAGACTTAGTAGTCTTTGCAGTATTTCTTGTAGCCATTATTCATTTCTCCTTTTTTTCTTTCAATAATAAAATAGGGACGCAAAATATAGTGCGCCCCTATAATAAGTTTTAATTATGCCATGTCGTAAACGCCGATCTTACCAGTCTGTACAACACCAACACCGTATCTATCAATGTAGGTGTAATCCTGAGAGAGGTCAGCATTATCGAGAGGATTGCCGAGATAAGAGAAAGGCTCACCCTCGTTAATAACCTTGATGGGCTTCTCGTCGCCAGCAATTATGTACAGCTTATCGTTATCGAAGATAAACTGGTTGGTACCGGGCTTGTAAGCCTGTCTGATATAAACAGTGTCGGTACCATAGAACTTGCCAAAGTAACCCATGTTATAAAGGTCAGACTTAGCCTCGTTGGACATGCTAGTAGCAGGATCAACGTTTATCTTAGCCAGAGCGGACTTAGTACCGTAAATCTTAGCGGTCTTGCCAGTAGCAGCCTCTACACGGTCAACCAGCTCTCTCAGATCCTCTGCATCATAGCTACCAGTGGAAGGGGGTGCATAGGAGCTTGCGGTGCCTACAGCAGCAGCGAAAGCGTTGAAGCAATCGGTAAGAATAGCCTGCTTGAAGGACTCAGCAACCTTGTTAATGAAGTAATTCATATCAACCTTACCAGACAGAACTCTATCCAGCTCGTCATAAATCTTGACAGCCTTGGGAGTAGTCTTGATTCGGATATGCTCACCATCGAGGAATCTCTGTCTGCGGATACCCTGAGTGCCACGAGCAACCTCGGATACGAAGAAGAGGGAGTTATCCTCGATATAGAAATCGTTCTCGTCGCCCAGAGCAACGCTCTTGAACTCTACGAGGTTAGTGAAGAACTCGTCGCCAGTAAAGCCCTCAACGACAGTCTTCTGGAGAATGGTCTCAACGATGCTAAACAGACCCTTGCACTCGCCATCGCGGATAGCCTTGATGTTGAGCTTAGTGGAACCGTTGTTAGCCTCAATAAGAGCCTTTCTGAGAACGGACATGCTGTCCTTTACGGAGTAATCCTTAACAGGAACTCCATTGTATGCGTCAACTGCGAGATTTATAATATCATCTCTGGTATATTCATTAGCCATTATTGTTATCTCCTTTCTTATTAAATTACTTAATTCTGATTACGAAGTAAGTCTTAGAACCAACTACCTCGACATCAATGATAGTACCTACGCCATCAGCGGCAGTAGCGGTGTACTCCCACTTAGTAGTAGTACCCAGCTTAACATACTTGCCCTTTGCAGTGGAAGCAGTAGCGGGAAGGTTGTTGATAGCGGGTGCAGTTACAGAGAACACGTCGCCAGTCTCAAGGAGATATACTCTCTGAGGCTCGCCGTCTGCCTTGTTGATGAAGTCGGTGAGATCGTCAACCAGAACAGTAGCGTCCTTGTTAATCTCTACGGATGCAACGAGACCAACAGTCTTGATGGTATCAGAAGCAGTAGGTGCAGTAGTCTTAAACACCTCTCTATCAAGCAGCTCATCGGTAACATGTACAACATTACCATTCTGAATGTCAGTAGCAGTGGTGTCTACATAATATCTTGCGGACAGGAGCTTAGAAGCATCTGCGGTGCCAGTAACCCTGTCGAGTCGTACAACAGCGTAATTATTAGCCATTTTATTTTCCTCCTTTTTAAAATTTAGTCTTCGTTCAGTAGGTCAAACAGACCGTTGTAAGGCTTGTTTGAAGCTTTATTCTCATCGTCGTGGCAGCTAAAGCCAACGCGAGTCAAATCACTATTGGTGTTAATAGAGAAAGTAGAACTAATGCGTCCAAGCATAGCGTAACACTTCTCCTCAACTTCCTCTACGGAATAATCAGAGTTATTCTCTTTGAGGTTTGCGTAATCCTCACACTCAGCAAGTCTCTCATCAAATGCCTCGAATATTGCATTGACAGCCTCAGCGCGAGCATTAGCCTCCGCTTCGCTCTTGAATTTTCTCAGTTCCTCAACTTCGGTTTCAAGTGTAGCGAAATCGTTTCGCATCTTATCAAGCTCGTTGCGCTCGTTCTCGGTTACGAACTCCGCGAATACTTCCTCAAACTCGGGATTGACAGCTACCTCTTCGTCATTCTTTGTGTAGCCAATCTTATAATACTTTTCGTCTATCCACGCCTGAGCAATGAAATAATCCTCGTAAGTACGGATTATCCAATATTCGTCGTCGCTAATCTCACCGAGAGCCTTATACAGCTTGGTGCGCTTGTCTTCGTCACTCATAGAAAAAGAAATACTCTTAGTGTCCTCAGAATAAACGCCAGCCTTTGCAGGCTCAGAATCGGAACTGTCAGCGTCAATAGAATTATCTGCGGCGGGAGCATCGTCAGGTTCACCATCAGGCTCGCCCTCGGGTTCTGCGTCATTAGACTCTCCATCAGAGTCGCCATCAGGCTCATCCTTGGGTTCGTCACCATCGCCCTCAGCTACGTCAACGGGATCTCCCTCAGTGGGTTCCTCGTCTACCTTAGCGTTAAGCTCAGCAACCTTAGCTCTCAGCTCATCAACAGTCATATCCTCGTTTATCTCAAAACCAAGTTCAGCTTCGCTTATACCGTACTCAGCAAGGACATTCTGTATAGTTTCCTTATCCATTCCTATCACTCCTTTCTCTTGTTCTTTATCCGCAATCGAGAATAACTTGGAAATCTCGCTGCGTAAATCCTCAACAGTGATAACTCTTGTGCCATCATCTGCCGTAGAATAATTAGTAATAGTAGCACCCGAATTTTGCATTGCGGGTCTTACATCGGTGCCAAGAAGAGTTATACCTTCATACTTAAAATCAGTGATGATATAGCAATTCTTAGGCTTACTATAATGGTAATCCAAGAACTCTACTTCCATAGAGAGTTTTATCCTATCGCTGTTTTGAAGAATATCAACACAGTAATTAGAATAGCCCTTCCATATGTAAGCATCACAATACACATAAGAAATACCATCCTCTTCAACTATCTCGTAATTGTTAGTCTCGGGAACTAAACCAACGGGTTGTTCTTGGTATATCTTGCGATACTGACCATCATTGAATTTATCTTCCTCGATAGTAAAATCGTGTCCTCCAAAATCAAGCTGACCATCATCGTTCTCTATAACGTGAGCAAGAATCGCGCTGTTAGCAATAGACGCTTGGGCTTTATAGAGTGCATCTTTGGGGAATATTGTGTTGTGAAGACTCTTGGTATCGTGACATACTTTGAGTCGTAGTTTCATGAATTTGTCATTGTCGAAAGTATCATCGACTGCGTATGTTACCGCATATGAAATATTATTTAGCATTGCAACCTCCTTTCTAAAAAATGAAACACCGTGTTGTTACGCGAAGAAAGTGTTCGTGTATACTATCTTTAAGTCGTCCATCTCACTAAATGTGTTAGCAGGGGAGTTCTCAAATACATAGGTGTCACCCGACATAGAAAAGAGTTTATAGCCGTGATTAAGTAATATCTCGGCGGTAGTATCGTCTTGTGTCATAATGAAGTGTTTATCATCCATGCTTGTCCACCACCTTAATATTCCTTGTTGATTTCGGCTTCTCTTGTTAATTCACCTGCGTCAGTAAGCTGTTCGCCTTTTTCCTCTGCCGTAGGTGCGCCACCATCATCACTACCAGATTGAGTGTATGACGTAGCGAGAGGTTCAAATTTGTTTGCCAAATCAAGTACCTCATTTTCAAGGAAGGTCATACCAAGCATATCTATCGGATTGATACCAAGAGCGGAGCAAGCCATAGTCTTGGTTGGCAGACTAGCCTGAGCTGCCTTCAAATAACCGTTGATTGCTTCTTCCTTGTTATAGAATGTAATGTCTAATAGTTCAATCTTGAATTTGTACCTGCTAAACCGCAGCTTTAACAAGCGGTTGATGTTGCGCTCAATCTGACGAGACAAATCAAACACCATCTGCATATCCGCCTTAATAGAAACATTAAGAGTTGCAGAGGTTTTATTCTCGTCGCCAAATATAAGCGAGCTTACACCGGCATCATTCCAAAATGTTTTAATTGAATTATTGACGTTGTTGTTTTCAGAAGTTCCAGTATTCTCGAAACTGAAATCCTTAGAGTCCATAGGTGTAAGGAACGCGCCTATGTTTTCGGGAAGAACATCAAGTAAGCCGCTGTAATATTCAAGAAGAATATCGCGGTCAATCAAAAAGTTCCCGTCGTTATCAACAGGAACCTTCAATGCAATTACTTTATAGTTGTCAGTTTCGGCTTTGGCTTTCTTTAGGGCTTTGTAATCTTCAATGTCGTATATACCCTCAAACACACCAAGGAATGGTACAACGGGGTATGGGACATCATCCATGAGCTTTACACAGAACTGCCGCTTTGAATCGAGAGTTTGCCACCGCACACCCTCTTCCTTAAACAATGCAAACCTCTCTTCAAACTCTTCGCCGAAGTATTGTAAATCCTGCGGATAAGTAAGAAAGTACGTGAAGTCGAAGTCGTATAAGAAACAACCATCTTCTATACGAGTGACCTTACAGTACTCAGGCGGGAGTTGCTTAATATAAAAGGATTCGTTGGACTCATATATGTATCCGTAGAATATATCTTCCTTAAAACATATCTTAGCAATCTTAGCCATCTCGTGACGTATATTCATCTTATCGAGATATGCAAGAGTATTGATATAACTCTTCTCATACTCCACCTTATCTATTTTACCCCAAACAGAATTGATCTTATAAGGTGAGACAATATAAGAATAGAGGTGCATTGTAGCGAAATAATTTATCAGTCTCTTATAATGAGGGCTAACCTGATATAAGTGGCGAGACATCATTCTCAGCTCGTTCTGATAAGTTGCGGGGTTGTTTATCCAATGCGACACCTTGTACTTTGGGTACTTCTTAAAGAAGTGCAAAGGATTGCGTACACGTATGTAAGGGTCTTTGTTTAAGTCACGAAGTATAATCTGTTTGAGTGCAGAAAACTTACTCAACTGATTAATGACCTCATACCCCGCGCCGTCAGTGCTACTAACGGGAGTAATTAAATCTGACATGATTCACCACCTTTATTATTTCCTGATTATGGGTTTGCGGTAATGCAACCCAAAAGAGTTATTAATTGATTCTTTCTTTTTCTTTGATATATCTAATTCGAGTTCGCTTGCCATATAGTTAGCATACGCTAACGACGAATACCTATCCTTCCTATCATTACCTTTCTCACTGAGCTTTACTTTTGCGCCAACAACTTCATATTTCAGATTTATGATTTCATTAATAAGAAGTGTAGTTTGTGTGTAAGGCATAAGCAACTCAGTCTTCTTTTCAGTTGCTAGGTTTTTGAATCCTTTGATAGAATGGAAATAAGTATCGGCTTCTTGCTCGTTAATTAGCAGTCTCAATTTACCACGCTTGATGTTATCTTTTAACAACGAAGCGCAGTCACTATTAAATTGCATACTAGCTTTGACACTGTATATAACCTTGGGTGGGTTAGAAGATTCACCCTTATATCTCGCCGCCATCTCATCATTATTTTTGCAAGTCAGGGCGGGATATACTTCGCCGGTATCGGGATTAGTTAAATCCTTTACAAGCTCGTCATATACAGACATACCAACACCAGCACAGTCAAGTATAAGATAATCACACTGAAAATCCTCATAAAGCTGTCTTATGCGGATAGCCTGAGTCTCGGAGTGTCCACCCTCAAAGTTTTCAAGGTACACAACGTTTCTTATATACTGGTTGTTATTAGTGGGTAATAGCTGTAGTATAGTCACAGACGTAGCGTCGTTCTTGTGCTTCTTACTACCCATGACCGCGATATCAGCAGCGAGCAATCTAATCTCGCCATTCTGCTTGACTGGTGTTTTAAACGTATTGATATTAACCATATCGACAATCTCGGCTGGATAAAAAGCTGATTGTACTCTTCTAGCGAATACAAGTTCATCGTAGCTGAAATATGCGTCCTCGGCTTCTCCATGCCAGAGACACTCGTTCTCCATGCGGAAGCTGACCGAGTTAAAGCTGGCTTCGGACATTTCGTCCTCTACGTCCTCGCGCATCATTATGCCCTCTTTAATAGAGAGCTGATAGGGGAGACCACATACAAAGTATGCTTTTTTATCATCGAGCATATTTGCTGCATATGATTTAACGTGACTCCAAGACCAGTGTTTTTTAAACCAAGCAGAACTAAGGTATATTTGTTTATTACGCTCTTTAAGATGTGCGTACTCAGGTTTATCTAAATATCCTGCTTCACGAGAGGAGGTAAGAAACTTTGTAAGTACAGTATCTACAATACTCTTTTTGACCATTCTAAATTCATCAATTAATAGAATGTTAGCTCGATTGTGTCTTGCGTTATCACTTGCTGTTACTGTTTTTACATAAGAGCCATTCTTGAATATAACAAATGCGCCACTTGTGTTGTTCTTGTATTCCAATATCTCATTTCTTAATAGCGGAGACCTAGGCATTAGGAAGAGTATTATCTTACTAACAATTTCAGCTGCTTGTTCCTTGCTGCCCGCCGCAATACATATCTGCGTGTTTGGGTATAGTATAGCTCGTTGACAGCAAAAAACCGCTCCTAACAAACTTTTGCCAATTCCCCTACAAGCGCAAAGTATGAATCTATTACTCATATTCATTGCGACCAATAGTATACATTGGAATATTTTCAACTTAATGTTCAAAAAATCTTCTGCAAATCTATGAGGGTTAGCTCTATAATAACCACACCATTTATTCACCGCTTCCATCTGCTTGGTTTTCTCTTTAGACCAGTTACGCATTAAGTATCACCACCAAACAGTTCGTCTGCATTGATCGCCGAATCATCATCGTCATCATAAGTAGGAGGCTCAACCGTATATTTAGATACTTCTTCTTCATACTCTTTTTCTAAAGCTTCGGTGTATTTATTCTTTACACCCATCATTCGACAGAAGTGCCCCAGTATCCAAACAAAAATATAATGTTTAATACCGTCTACATCGCGGAATCTTTCATCGGGTTCGGATATCGGCTCCTCGTCTTCCCACTCTTTAATCTTCAAACCGAAACACTGATTATCCGTCAGCATCTCAGAGTCGGACTTCTGCTTAGGTTGCAGATTCGCCGATGCCATACTTGTATTGAACTGGTTAACGAGCTTGGTAATGTCACCGCCTTGTTCAAGTGCGTTCTGAATTTGTAACTGAATAAAACAGATATTTTTTATGATTGCCTTCTGAGTTATCTCTTCGCACTCTACGCTCTCACTCCATTCCTTATACTTAGTTTCTAAGAAATGATAGTCTCGATTCTCCAATCCGAAGCCCCAGAAATCCTTAGTCTCCTTGGATACATGTAGTTCCTCGACGGTTTCCGTAACCCTATACTGCTCCGTTATACTCTTCTCAATATCTTCAAGTATATTGTCAGCGTAAGTCTTATCAAGCAGAGACTCACGATTGTATAACAGCGTCAGATACTTAGTTACGCGGTTTCCGTCATTAGAATCCGCATACGCACTCTCAGCTAGGAAGTCGTTATAATACACATCAAGCATCATACAAACACGTCTGTATGCGGCATGATAATCGGGAAACGTTAGTGACGTTACATTAAATAAAGCATTTACACAGTCGCTACAATAAGGCATACGGTTGTGATTATTGACATTCATCACGCTGTAGCTTCGCGGAAACAGAGACGGATTATCCGAGTCCTTACCGCAAGAGCAACAATGGAATGTTTTCTCAGCCTTGTCACCCGCTTGAATCTTTAACATATCCTCGTTCATTTCTCGAACACTTTTACGAACATATGTGCTCTTTGACCCCTTGGGGCGACCCATTGGCTTTTTAGTTAAATCTTGCTTGGGCATAACACCCCACCTTTCTTTCTTGTTTTGGAAGCTGCGTCGGGGAGTCGAACCCCCGATTGAATCCCTCGCAACAAATAAGCGCCACCGAATGATGGCACTAGTATAATTAAGAGAAATCTTCTCTTAGCTTTTCGATTATTGTGATTTGACCTTTACCAGTTACATATGTAGTGTGACCTATCTTGGTAGCATATGGTGTTTCAAATGTGTATTCCTTTACTTCAAACAACCCGCTATCAATATATCTCTGGTAGGGCTGGTTTTTATGCTTTTCATCAGACATAAGGTATTTCTTATCTCTTAGCCACTTGAATAATCTCTTTTGCCCTATACGAATGTTTTCGTCTTTAGCAAGCTTGGCTAGTGTGTTAATATCTATCAAATCGCTGGTGTCGGCAACGTGGTCGGCAAATGCAACTTTTGGCTTATCTTCTTCTACTTTACGTTCAAGAGCGAGTTTTTCCTCTTGCTCCTCTATCCAACGCTTTGCTCGCTCAACGGGATCGTCAATCATATAACTATCCATTAGCTTATATGTACCAGTCTTGCGAATGGCAGGTAAAACTTCGGAAGTAACCCAATGTTTAAAATATTTAGCTTCGGGAAGCTTGCTGCTAAAGATAAGAGAGTAGATACCGGATTCGTTAATAATAGTTGCTTTACTTTTGTAGTTGGAACCAGTGTCGGGAATTACGACGGTGGTTTTATCCTCCGAATCTACGTGTCTCGCCATGGCATCTCTCGGATTACTATACCCTAACGCTTCCGCCACATCCTTGCCTACAAACCACGGCTCTCCATCAATTATAGTTGTTCTTACACTGCCAAAGTTCTTGTTTTCAAATACTGTTACGATTTCATTCATAAATAATCATCGACCTTTCTGTTTTGTTTTTTATATTTAGACTTACATACCACTAAGAGTAAGTAGATCTTTTCTTAACTTTTCATCGTCTCTAAAGACAAAAACTGTTTTGTCTATATTGTTTTTATCGGGTTTTATATCTATAATAAGATTACCCATTCTTAAAAGTCTTCTTGCCGTAGCTGGAGCAAATATAGACTTGCCTTTTACCGATGCTGTATTATTCATTTCTTTTGAGACCTTTCTCTTTTTAAAGTATCTTTTACATCTTATCAGCCCATGCTGATAGTTCGCCCCTATAATTCTTTGTGAGGTGGCAAACCCTCGCCCATTCCTTATTCTGAAAATGTTCGATACATCTACCAAGTCCTGAGTCTTCGGGTTTAATTCCTTGTACCTGTAACGATGAGCCAATGACACACACATAACAATCGTCGTGACATCTCGTGAGGACTGCTTTAAGCTGCTCTTTAGTCATACACTGAGCTTCGTCAATTATCACAAATTTCCTAGAGAAATCACTGCCGAGTATATATACATCCGTCATAGGCGTGAAGATACCAGTTCCCATTTTCTGGTTCATATAAGTATCGTCGTTTATCACAGTTACCGGATTCTCTCCAAGATTAATTAGAGTATGAATAAGAGGAGCCATATAAACCGATTCTTTGTCCGCACGGTCTCCGGGGAGAAATCCTATCCGTCCTTCTGAACTAGGGGTTCTGATATAGTATGCTTCGTCGCAAATGCCATATCTCACATACATAAGAGCCACTGCTACCGCCATAGTGGTTTTTCCTGAACCTGCTACCGCATCAGCTATTACAAGTTTGACATCTCTATCCCAAAGACAATCTCTGTAATATAACTGTTCGGAATCACTACAATCGAGACCGTAGAAAGGATGGTCTTCGAGTGTCTTGGGCGGTTCACCATATGGTAATACTATATTTTTCTTTGTTGATTTAGCCATTAGAATACCTCATTAAGATCATCAATTATTCCAGAAACCACACCTAGTTCAAGCTGCATCGAGCTTGACAGGTACCAATCTTTTGTCCAATTAGCAGACAGTCTCTTCTTTGTGATATTGGTACGTTCAATAATGTAATCTGCCATCATCTCAACTGTACGCTTATAATTCTTCTGGCTTTCTTGTATCTGTTCATAATCGCCGACCTGCTGACTACTACCGGGATGAAACATAGCTGTACTGTACTTCATCGCGTATCTCTTGTGTCCCGCGAGAAGAAGCAATGCACCCATACTCATAGCAATACCAGCATTAACGGTATAAACAGGAGTCTTGCTTGCGGTAATTGCAGAGATAAGAGCGTATCCCTGATGTACGTCACCGCCGTAGCTATAAATGAATATTACTATCGGCTTTCTCTCTTCGACCGGGAGGTTCTTGTCTGCGCGATTATACTCATAAATCTGTTTAGTGATTTCAAAAGTATTTTCAGTAATATCATCGTCAACGTAAATAACTCTGTCGTCATAGTCTTTGTAGTACCTCAATATATCTGGGTCGGGTAAGTGTACGTCTGTTAATTCCTTGGGAATCTTTATACTCAGCGCGTAAACATCGTCCATAAAATCCATATACTGTATCTACCTTTCATTCTTAGAAATTTTAGCATCGTAGGATACCACATTTATATTTACACAGACCTTCGCCTTACCTCCATTAACTTTCCATGTTGTTCGACCACTGAGAAGTCAAGGCTGAATATAAAGGAGCTACCTTTATACTTCTTGACCACTTATAAACCTCAGGCGGGACTGTTACCCACAAATTTCACCAAACGTTCAGCATTACCCCCGAAGAGGATTTTATTCATCTTAAATTCTATAATACTTTAGAAGAATAAACTTTACTTGTGATATGGCTACTCTAACTGGCGACTTGTCTTATACCCCGTTTGACCGAGTTCAACACAAATGCGATTGCTTGGATTACCCAAGGAACCCCACGGTTTCCACGCCGCAGGTTTTGGGCTTATTCTACACACGTAGCGTCTATTACTCGCACGACAAGTTCCATGTCTTACACAACGTTAACTCTTAGCACCGCCACTAATATCAAGGGTTTCCCTTTCTTGCTTATACGTCACCGCATAAGAATCGACTTATCATCACAAGTATCCTTGTAATAATATTCGGTTAAGTAGCGTCTCGGCAGGGTGTTAACCATCTGCACCGAGTTGTTGTAAATATAAATCTAGCATCCTACAATGCCAAGCTCTCCGACTAGGACTCGAACCTAGAACCAACTCGTTAACAGCGAGCTGCACTACCGCTTGTGCTATCGGAAAGTATATGAGCCTTTTATCCTCGTGCTCTGGAGCAAAAAGAGGTGAAAACATAAGAGAATTCATTATATTAACTCCCATTGTTCTGGCGTATATCCTTTAATTTTTGATTTACTTATAGGTAAATTCATAGATATACACCATTTACGTACAGCATTATCGCTAACATCATACATTTTTCCTATTTGAGTAAATGGGATATTCTTAATCATTGCTTTTAGTTCTTCTCGACTTGGGAATTTTTTATCACCTAAAATCAATTGTCTTCGATGTTTCTTATCACAACAAGAACATCTTATGCTTCTGTAATATACTTCACACCCACAATCAATACAATAGTATATTGTTTTATTAATTTTATTTATAGGGTAGGATATATGTGGAAGATAATATGATTTTCCGAGATTAATATTACTAATTACAGATTGATCTACATTATATTGTTCAGCTATCTGAGTTTGAGTTTTATATTTTAACAAATCAATGATCTCTTGTACTTCTTTATCTGTTAGCTTTCTTGTACGATAACCATTATCGTGTCCACCGGGAGTAGAATTGTACCCGATATCTGGATTGCACGAATCATAATAAGAAATCCAGTATTTTTCTTTAGCATCTAAATCTGTTTTTTTACAAATCTCAATAATTGAAACTTCAAAATTATTAATACCATACCTACGCATATCTACATATAAAGGTAAGTCGCTGATCCGACTTATAGATTTATGATTAATCCATCTTTTATGAATATTAACCGACTGACCAATATAAACTTTATTATTAATGATATTTGATATCTTATATATTCCAGTTTGATTTAAGTTTTCATCATTCAAGTTTTATCACCTTTTTTATTTTTTTCGGTTTATCTCGTTGAGTCGCAACTTACTAGAGCATCTTATACTCCGCAGAGTAATAAGTAAACAGCGGTGAACCGAAAACCGCAATCTGATCGCTAGGGGAGTCGAACCCAACTATTTAGAGGATGAAAACCTCTTGTCTTAACCACTAGACGAAGCGACCAAATAAAAAGAGGGCGGGAATAAGTCGAACCTATTCTCCGCCCACTAAATCCAAAGGATTCAGAATGAAGAAAATGGTGACAGCAACGAGTAATTACCTCCGGCTATATTTGTCATGCAAGCATGAGCGTCCTTTGATTGCTGCCATATAATGCGGTGACAATTGCCACCGCTGATACGTAATATGTGAACTCACCCGCCGAGTTGAAATTGTTGCGGGGTCACACAATAGTATTTACTTATCGTTGATTGCCTGATTAAGCTTGTGGGAAATCTTAAAGGTATAAGCTACTCTCTCAGGTACCTGAATCTTCTCGTCAGTCTGAGGGTTTCTACAAACTCTCGCCTTACGCATTCTACGTCTGAAAGTACCGAGATCGGAAAGCAGAATCTTTTCCTCGTCTCCCATCATAGCCTCACGCAGAACCTCAATAAACGCAGTGTATGCGATATCACAGTTCTCCAGTGTAAAATTAGTCTTCTTAGAAATAGCTCTAAGTATGTCAATCTTTGTCATGTCGTTCTCTCCTTTTGTTCTTGTTCTTATAGAATAATCTTATGTGTCTCGTTAAGCCCGAATTTTTTATCGAACCCAAATATCATAGCAGCGGGCTTGCTTGACTTCATCAACTGCTCTGCGTATGGGTCGTTACCGACGATAGATGGAACTACGACAACTTCTGTGTCATATGCGCCGCAACTATTGCCAGCTATAGTCTTACTAGAATGGTAATGTCCCAAGAATGCGTAGTCTATAAACTCCCGACGATAAGACGAGATATCATTCAGGTAGTTATCGATACTCTTGATACCATGACCATGATGTGCGATTATCTTGAACCCGAAGATGGGTATATCAATATACCCACGGTCTGAGGTTGAGTGGATTCGCACGTTTGGATTCTCAGACAGAACGTCAATTAGATAATGGTCAATTATGTAAGTGACATCCTCAGCGGCAAGCTCACTTGCTTTGCTACCGAGAGGTCTTGTCTGATTATGATTAGAACGAGGTACGCTATAATAGTCTATTACGCATTCTTTACTAATCTCGTAAAGGAAGTTTGCTAGAAGTCGGCAGACACCTATGATAGACTTAACAACGCTTGTCTCATTAATCTGTAAATCCGTAAGTCTCAATATACCCTGAATCTCATCTCCGAGGTTGAGTATGTTGAGATGCTTCAAATTCTTTTCCCAGATAAAAGCTCTGGTGTATTCAATCAGTTCCTTGAATCGCTTGTTACACTCCTCGATACTGTAACTATTGGTTTCGGTAACGAAGTGTGAACCATAATGGATATCGGCAATAGTAAGCAGGTATTCCTTTTCGTCTACGCCGAGGAAGCAGTGACCCGAAAAATCCATAGGCGGAGAGGGTAGTTTCTGCAACCCCTGACCTATCTTTTCGTAGAACAAATCAAATCTCGCGTCTTGTCTCTTATACCGATTGAGTTCAATCTTTTCCGCATTAACCTTGTAACGTTCAGTTCTAAGGTCTTCGATGCGCTTCTGGATTCTTTCTGAATCGTCGTTCATATCGTCCTTGGTGAACACATCATTATAGAACTGCTTGGCGGCAGCATATCTCTTACGATACGCAGACTCGCCCTTGTAGCAGTCATCATCCTCGTTATAAAGATTGTAGTTCACGTCAGACAAAACTTCTGTCCAATTCTTATAGTACCCGTCGTCAATCATATTTCCAACGCGCCACAGATATTGATTCTCGTTTTCGTCGTCTCGCTTCTTTAGGTTATTATCCATCTCCACCCTCCGATCTTCTTATATCGTCGAGGGCTTTCTTGATATGCTTGCCTTCCTCACAATAGTATGTCTTGCTGCCAGCACCCTTCTTGCGGCGCGAGCAAACCTTAATACTGATGTTCGGAAACATCTTTCGCAGTTCAAAGCTTTCCTTCTGTGTAATTGTATACAAACCTGTATCCCCTTTGTTTCGTAGTAAGAGCGCAAAAATCCGCACCCTTCCATAATCATCGAGTTAGAAATTTCTTAAAACGTGAAAGTTTCGGGCGTTTCCAACAAAAATGGAAAGTTGCGGAATGAAAATATGCGCTGTTTTTGTAATTTTTTTTACTGCTTAACTTCTATGTAATTGATTCCGTACAGATGAATAATACCATTTGCGTCCTCTTCGAGATGACCAACAGGCTCCTTGCTAGTTAGTATCAAATCAAAGAAAGCTCCGTTACGCGAATTAAATAGTATGTTGAGCAGAGACATAGTGATATCTTTGTTCTCAGGCTTCTCTAATTCTTTGAGCAGGAAGTACATTGTACTCGTTGTCATTTTCAGGTTGGTGATGAAGTCGGAGCAACGTTCCTTAATCTCGGAAACGGCGCGGTACTTCTCTTCACCGCTTGAATGGTTGGCGGCATATACCATCTGTATGTCAGCCTTGGCTTCGCGTACTACATCCAGTACTCGACGTATCTGGCTGTAGTTCTGCTGACCTTTTTCATACATAGACCTATCTACAATAGCAAGGAATGGGATCTGAGCTGTTGTACCATCCCATCTATAGCGGGGGATATGAAATCTACGTATCGCCGTCTGTACGTAATCCATTGTCGTGTGATGCTTCTTATAGTTCTTACGCTTAGAGTTGTAGTACCCTTTGGTTCGGGCAAGGTGTCCGAAGAAGTTAGGTTTGATATACCTATCCTTTTTGTCTTTGCGGAGATACTTCTTTTTGAGTATCCCGATTTCCTCGGTACTGTCAAGCTGGTATTCTTTCTTTGCTTTATCTCTTTTGTGTTTGCCGGTGTCGCTAATACCGACGGTTTCCCCTCATGCTTTCACATGAGAACAGACTATATCTTCACCATATAAAGGTGTACACCATAGCAGGATGTCAATAGCTTACATTCCCACACTCTTTCGAGTTAGTCGTTGAGCCTTTCCCTATTCGGGACTTGGTTGCGCGGTTGCCGATTATACCACACTTAGGATTTAACCTTATGCTATACACATTGTTCTTTCTGCTTTCGCCGCTATCACGCTCAGACATATTTCATTCTCACGTTGTAGCCAATGTGTCTTTACGGGTTTCCCGCAGTTAGATGTATTTATTTATGCACACATTTCTGTATACCGAGACCAATAATCAATCTCTACATTAGAAAGAATTGCCAATTTAACTATATCATCATACAACTCCTGATTATCTTCAAACGTCTGTCCACTATGTATATTGTTCCAGAATAACGTGTTGAGTTCCTGAGACAGATTAACTATCTCACCGATTTTGTTTACGCTGGTCTTTATATCAAGGTCACACTTGTCGCTATTGTTATAGTAGCGCTTTCTCTTGATAGCGGAAACCAGAGATGTGGGTACCGCGAACTTATCATAGTTACGTTCGGCGGCGGTTATAAGTAATTTATTGTTTGTGATTAACATTGTATCGCTATCATAGTCGCCATTTGAACCCTCGGTTTCCCGATATTTCAGTAGGGGATTAGACTATCTCTTCATCTCATTGAGATGCTAGGCACTTCCAATCACGGAGTTTCACCGTAACCGTATAAACTTCATCAACCTATAAGGTCGGTATGTTTTAGTCGTTACATCCACAAAAATGTTACCACTCTTGCTTGACACGGTATTATCATATAAAACTAAACGATTATAAATATTTGAAATAACAATTGAGATATTTCTTATTTGTCTTAGCCGCTTTACCTATTTGGCTTCTGAGATTATTTATATACGATGTCGAATAATCTTGTTTACACATTTGATTATCAATCATATATCTAGCGCAATCTCCTATGTAATCAAAACTATCAATCAATTGATGATCGCTATTGTATAAAGATACTCTACGCGCTCTCCCATTATTAGAACCAAATTTATTGTTTCTATAATGCCCTTTATCAGCACTGTAGCGCACATTATCTTTATGTGTACACCATTCTAGATTATCAACACGATTGTTTTTTCTGTTGGTATCTATATGATTAACTTCTGGTAAATTATCTGGGTTAGGGATAAAATGTTGAGCTACTAGCCTATGGATAGCAATGGATTTTGAGTGATTATTCATATTTAACTTTGCTATGTAATATCCATCAGTAGATTCTCTTTTGTTCATTATTCTTTCTTTACGTATTTGAACTACACCATTGCTTTTTGTAACTGTGTGTTCAAGACTTTTCACGTTACCCATATTGCTAATCTGATAATAACCCTCGTATCCTTTTATATCCTTCCATATTTCTTCCATTAATTATCACCACCTTATTAATTACTGTTTAGTTTTACTTAGACTCCACCGTTAGCAGCCGTTAAGCCACACCCTGTATATACAGGTTCACCTAGTTTTCTTCTATACGTCGCCGTATAGTGGGGCGCAATTTCACCCATTCAACTTCTCTAGCAGATTCTCATTTATGCTATTCACACACACAATTTCTTCGGTAAGGAAGAAGTAATCGTCTATATGCTTGCTCTCCACGTTATTCGCCAATAGTATGTTACCCGCGCAGATATGCGGACTTCTCGATCCGAGTAACTTCTTTCCATACTCGAACCGCACGTTATGTATGTTTCCCACACCCAAATCAGATTCGCCGTTGAATCTTCCGATAGACTGCAACAGCATCTCATATGGATTGCCAAGTAGCGTACTGTAATTGCCATTTACCAGAACGTGACCCGACATAAGGTTCTTCTTGAACGATACAAGCAAGTCCTTTAGAAAGTCGTGGTACAGTTTAGTCTCGGTAAACTTCTCATTGATACCAAGGAGCTGATACACTATGTCGTTCTTATTTGCTATCTCCTCTAAGTTAATGGGCGGATTCTCGGGGTACTTAATATGGTGACGCACGACAGCAGGATTGTACCGCAGGTTAGACATATACTCGAAGGACTCCGCAAGTAAACGATCAACTTCCTTTTCCGAAAGCTGTAAAGTGTTGAGCAACTGATAGTGTGTCTGAACTAATCTACCATCGAAATAGTGTGTAGGCTTTTCATGCTTTACTACACCAAACGTGGTTTCGAGGTTATCGAGCCACTGGTCGAGCGTTCCGAACTTTAAGAACTTGATGCTACTCGGCGTGGTTATCAACTTGATGTCCTCAATTGATTTAGCGCGGGTATAACCGTTAAGCTGCGAAACCTCGGTGATTCCATTATCGGCAAAGAACTTCTGAATGTGGGTAGAAAACGCGGCAGTCTTGAAGAAGCGGTTACGAAGCAGGAGCATACTGTAGTGGCTGTATTTTCCGTACATCGAATAGTCCATAAGAGTCTGACCGTCCCATATACTGTTGTTTACCTCAACAAAGTCGTTGGTTGTCTGGAGCGAAGTTCCATCATATGAGACAGCGGCGGCTCTATCCTTAAACACGCTATTGTAATCGTCGATCACCAGAATGTTTTCAGGCTGTATCTCAATCGTGTCAATGATACTACTGAGTGTCAGCGATATGTAAGCTTCAAAAGCAGCGAGGTCTATCTCGTCACCGTCGCGGATTTTTAAACCACAGCATTCCCATTTGTGCATACGGCTGTACAGCTTCTCGTCGATGAACAGACACTTGCCAACGCGGGAGCTACCACTACTGCGCTTGAAACGGATATATTTGATACCGTCGCAGTAGAACCCATTATTATAGAGTTCGTTACGCAGGTCAGCAACACTATTCAGTACCAAAATATTATCTTTAGCGTAGTACTTCTTATCCTTGACGTAGAAGAACTTACCGAGAACTTCGGGGTCGTCCACAATCTTGTCCATTTCCTTATTGGTTTGGATAGCAATAAGTTCGCCGTCTTCTATGCAGATACCGTCGGTAAGCGTGATGTCGTTTATGTCGTAGCCGAACTTAACGTAGATGTCAGAAGTGATTCGGTTATAGAGTTTGTTGCTGTAGTTAAAGTTGACGTTGATGATGCGCTGGGTATACTCCTTTTCGCCTATAAAAAAAGAAAACCGCTTGTTGCGGTAGACTTTAGTGTATACGTCTCGGAGTTTAAATAGGTCGAGACAGTAATCGAGGTCGCCCGAAAACTTGCGGGGACTAATTGAACCATCGCGGCGGCGGATATTATAACCAAGAGGATTTGGCTTGTTATAGTGGTTGGCTATGTAGATATCCTTAGCGTCGAGGTTCAGTATTTTGATTGACTTGGGTTTACTCATGTTATCACTCTCCATAAAAAAAGAACGAGCGTTAACTCGTTCGGTCGTGTTATTGTTTTTCCTATTATAGTGGCTGCCAATCGTCTGGCAAATCATTTGATAACCTTTCTATTTCTCGCCGTTCCTTTTCACTATCATAGACTCTAAATACAACAGAAGTTACTTTACCACTCGTTATGACTTCTTCGTACTTCACCGAAATATCAGTTTTGGTGTTAATCTCGTCTACGGCAACTCCGAGAACTTTGGTGCGAAACCTATTAAAATCCTTTTTGTATCTTGAAGTCTTAACTCTAAACACATCTTTCATTAAACTATCTACCTGAATCTTCCAAGAAGAACGAAATGCGTTATCTTTTAAATACTGATAAAGATATATTGAGTACAAACTCTTCATCGTAATAACATTACGTAGCTGATATCTTACATATCCGATTTGGTCTAAATTAAAGAATAACGGTTTTGCGGTTTCACTACACTTTAAGTAAATATACTTTTCGTCTGTTATTTCATCTCTTTTTACTCCTGCACTATCAAATAGATTACAAACAAGAAATCCATCTTCGCTATCTTCAAAAGGGACTGTTACTTGTAATTTAATAAGGTCTGATAAACTCTTCTGTAACTCCTCAGTTCTAAGTCTTGATACACCAAGCATGTTCTCGTATTCCGATACTTTGAATGAAACAATAGTCTCGTCTGGATTGTGAGAGTTAATACAACTCATATATGTATCGAGTACTTTGAATTGACCGATGGTATAATTAATATCCGTAGCTAGAAGTAGCGGTCTGCTCTTTTGAACTATATGGTTGGAATTAAGTATGGTGGGTTTTGATTCATTTTTCTCTTTCATATTATCATATCCTTTCATACATCGCTCGACATTCTATACACTGACTATACTGTACAAAAAAATGGACTTAAAAGTGAAACCCCGAAATTTTGGGATTTTGCGGGTCGATTTTGGATTCTAGGGGGGA
>Ga0326513_10000502_pt1 | contig 33153 bp, 54 predicted proteins | sample 2_2465_0518_D_FD_203654 | JGI IMG/M metagenome (GOLD analysis project Ga0326513, IMG submission 203654) | Bovine rumen microbial communities from UC Davis, California, United States - 2_2465_0518 | ecosystem: Host-associated > Mammals > Digestive system > Stomach > Rumen | place: USA...
ATCGTATTAGTAGGAGGGTTATAGGGGGGGGGGACCTCCCCTAATAAATTTTTTTCTGGTGTAGTACTGCATCTATAGAAAATTATTATAATTTTCCTAAATGAGTTTCTGAATCTATAGAAATTATTAATAAAATCTCTAAATGAATTTTTTCCCTGACTAGCTCATAAAAAGAAAGAAATTCTTCTCTTCCTAGGACTAGCTCATCTGTAGAAAAAATACCTACTAAAAATAATATAGGTACATAATACAGAGGACTCAGGGTACGTCAGTGCCCTGAGTCCTCTAAGAATAATAGAATAAATCATTTAGGTTGTATTATCCACTTAGTACAGTAATGACCATTCCCATCTCTCAATAATTTGTAATTAATACTTCTTCAGTTATTTCATCTTTAGATTTCCCATGATAACTTGAATTATTGTAGTTAAAATTCAACATATGCATATTATACTTTTTTGCCCAATGAATTAGAGCATGGTTTGTTTTACCTTTATGCCTAATAACATTAGATAGTGCAAATTTAATTTTATGACAATTCAATTTATCCAGATAGTTCAAAAGAGCAATATCATCTGTTGGTAGCCATCCATTTCTCTCATTGTAACTGGCTGTCGCAATAAGATATGGAGGGTCACAATACACAAAATCACCATCATGCAAATCATCTATAGCAATATTTCTGAAATCCTCCATTAAGAAATCACACTTCTGTGAATGTAGTGCTGTAACAAATCTTCTTAAATTCTCTTTTGTAGTTGAATTAAAATCTCTTTTACCTACAGGAAGATTGAATTCGCCCTTTCTATTAAACCTAATCTGACTGTTAAAACAATATACTATTAGAGTAAATAGGTAAAGATAGTAGTCATCATCAACTTTTGTCTTTGAATTAAAAGCCTTCCTCAATTCTATATATGGCTCCTTATTATATGAAGCAAGTCCTGCTCCACTTTTACAGCCATAATATGAATATCCTTTGCTTGCAGAATCAGAAAGACCATATTCATTAATTATTTTTTCTATTTTTGCTTTTATTGTATCGTAGTCGTATTCCTTTAAGACTTTATGTAATCCTATCAGATATTTGTTGATATCATTATAAATAATATGATTTGCATGAACATTTATACCTACGTTACATCCTCCGCAGAACATATCAATAAAAGTGTCTATCTCTTTTGGAAACAATGGATATATTTGAGGTAATAACTTAGTTTTACCACCAGTATAATTTAGTGGCGACTTAATAAAATCATTCTTCACTTAACTTACCCTTCAAACAAATAATCTTTCTTCATTAGTGTTATCATTACACCCGCAAATTAAGGTAAGAAATAATAAGGGTATTAATTTATTCATTTTTACTCCTGTTCATATATGTTAATTAAAATCAAATACTTCTGTGGCAAATTGTGTGAATGATATATCTTTATTCTGAGCAAGTAATTTATCATACACATTATTGAGATTGTCTTTCCATACAAGTATTTTACTACCTTTAGGTAAATATGATTTTATCTCACGTATTATTTCGTCAGCTGATTTATATGGACCATGTACACCTTGGTGTTCATACCAAGCATGTTCAGACCAATAATAGTCTTTTTTATCTTTGACTAGAACAGTAGTATGTGTTATATGTTCATTATGTTCATCATTGTAAACATAACCTATAACACGTACATTAGCTGTACCTAGATCTTTCTTTAATCTAGCATAGGTATATAAAGACTGATCCCAACAAGTACCAACCTTATACTTCATTAGTTGATCAGGCTTACATACCAATATAGCATTACCATCAATTTTACCTTTAATAGGTTTCTTAGTATGTATGTCTAAATTACCATATTTTACACCAACTAAATCGTCTATTTCAGCCATTAGTGTGCCTCGCTTATATCAATTTTCATGTTCAGCCAACGTCTGTCTTAATTTTTCTTCTAAATCACTCATTTTTTACTCCTGTAATCTTATAAATATTCATTTTATTGGTAATACTAGATGGGGTTTTTAAGCTTAATATTTTTTTATATATAACTTTACTTAAAAAATATTCTCTTCGTTCTATATCACTATTTCCTACAGCTATATAATCTTTATAGAAAACAGAACCATCTGAGTAGACTAAAGTACCCATAGTAACATCATCAACTTTTAAATCTAGTACATCACCTGTTATATACTTTGCATACTTTACACTAATTCTAGGATTACCCATAAGATAAATATCTGTAATTACTTGATTAAATATCATTTCTTGAATCCCTCTAATAAGAAAATATTACAAATATCCTCATCAAACTTAATAGATAATACTCTTTTATACTTAAATAAATGTGAAAGGTTTGGAGCTTTATTCCAAATCTCTGTATATAACCATCCTGTATTCTTATCTTTATATAATTGAACTACTGCATTATTTGAATTATCTACTATTACATAATCATCATTTTTACCAGTTAAAGCATTGTATGACCATACCTTATACCAATATTTATTAGCTTTAAGATATCTATCTATATCAAATATATTAATCATTCATTAAATCCTATTATCTTAAATATGCTTAAGATATCTCGTTGTTGTTTAATAGATATTATTCTCTCATAGTTAAATATATCTGAAAGATTCGGACAATCTCTATTCCAAGTAGCAGTAAATAACTTTTCTGTATCTCTATCGAGGTATACATGAAGCACTATGTTATTTGAACTTGTTACTATTTTAAAACTATTCCCAGAAATATATTTATGTACCCTATACCCTAGTGCATATTTAAATCTATTAACTTTAAAATAGTGTTCTATATCAGATTCATTAATCATCCTGTATTCCTAATATTTCATCTATAACTAGAGGTATTAGTCTTCGTTTATCTAAAGATAATAATCTTTTATACCTTAAATGCTTTAATAATCTGTTTAGATGTCTCTTATCTCTTTGATAATAATCTGATTCTGTACCATAAGCATTTTCACTTAATAGTATTTTATTTCCATCAAGCAGTAAAAATCCAATACAGTTTTCATTAATAGATACCCTGTAAAAGTTTTCCGATGCATGAATAGTTACTTCTATATCTTTGCAAGAGTTAAGATGTTCTATAATTACTTTAAGTCTATCATTCATTATTAACCCCTAATATTTCATCTAAACAAATTGGTACAGTATATTTTGGATGTACAGATACTAATCTTTTGTACTTAAGTTTAGATAATAAGTATTTTATAGCTTTCTGGTCGATATCATATAATGGATGACCTTCTCTATAAGTAAACTCTTGTAAGATTACTTTATTACCATCAGTGTATAGGTGAGCTATATTATTATCTTTAACATGTATTGCTATAAAACCCTTATCTCTATATACTCTAATATTTAGATACTTATTTAAGTGTTTTTTAACTTCTTCAATACTAACCATTTTCATCACCAATATAGCATTTAAAATAACTATAACAATCACTAAACAAATACTTACACTGTAATACCTCTATTACATCTTTTACATCTTTATCTGAATCATTTACTCTTGTTTTAAGGAGTACATCCTCTAGATTATCATCTAGTATTATTACACCTAATTTTTTAAAGCCTAATTTAATAAGGGATTTAGGATTAAGATCAGCATATATTTCATAATATTTTGTACCTGTAACAGTACATTCAAGTGTAGTATAAAATCCTTTAGATTTTACTAGCCTTAAACACTTCTCCAAATTCATTTCTAAATTCCTCAAGTCTTATAAGAGCACCATTATGAAATCTAATTAATACTTTATACCTAAAATAAGACAAGAAAACTTGTAATTCTTCTTCTGAATAGAGAGTGACTAATATGGCTGAACCTGTATCCCTATCTTCATATAAAGTACCTATATATTTATCACCCAATACATGAGATTCACTTATTACATAATCAACTAAACCTATTTTCCAGTATTGTGTTTTATAGAAAATAGAGTAAGCTATTTGTTTTATGCTATCCATACTAGTCTCTTAAGGTCATCTTAAAGAATTTAAATACAGTATTATGTTTATCTTTAACACACATAATGTATTCTAGGTTAAATCTAGTTAATACTTTCTTTATATTTGTATCTTCTATAGGAACCCACATGGATATATAACAACAACCATCCCGACTGTTCTCATCAATATCAAATAATCCTTTCCATCTATTGGAATATACAGTTACATCATTAAAAGTATTTGTATATTGAGGATATGTTCTTTCAACATGAAATCCCATTTCTGTTAGAATACTGGAATATGTATCTAATACAATCATTTTAAACCCTCTATTTTAGCTACATACACGTATAACTGACTCTTTTTACATGGAATAAAGAATAATCTTTTAAACTTAAAATCTTCTAAAAAATTAAGCATTTCTTCTCTTATTTCAGGTATAGAAGAATAATGTCTGACTATTACTGAACTATCAAAAATTCTTTTAACGTGTCCTATACATACATGTCTGCTATTCAATACGGGTCTAGTGAAATTCCCATGATATTCTTCGTCATCTATATGAAATTCAGTATGCTTTTTATTGTATTCTTGTATAAACTGTTCAAATTCATGAAATGTCATCATATACCTCGTATATTTCTAGCCATCTATGGAAATATGAAACTGATAATTTACTTCTAGATGGAATTGAATGCTTTAAACTAGTGGTACAGCCTAATTTATTAATATCATCTAGTAAGCCTTTAGATGGAATATTCCTAAAGAAATTATTAGTAATTATGGTAAGGATAATTTTATTATCTTGGTTTATGTGTAATATACCTTCCCAATTAGAGGGCATATCCCACAGTTTAAAAGAAGTATCTGCTTTAATGATATACTCAGAATAATCTTTACTAAATGATATTTTATAACCTAAATCTACTAACCCATAGGTTAATTTAGATAATATCTGGTCTGTACACACCTGTCTTCTCCGCTTCTTCCATAACCTTTTTCCAGTATTCTTCAGGATTATCTAAGTAATACCCTATACGTTTCTTAAATTCTTCTTTTACCCCATGGAATTCATATAGAGTAGAGATGTATCTAATAGAATCATTAATGGTGATTATTGGTTTAAGGTTGAACCTATTTGTATAAGAAAGCATATCGTCTATATACTTAGGGAGATAGTTTATATCCTTAAAGTATGGTGTAAAATCTGTAATAATCTTTAAAATTATTCTATCTCCATCATAAGCTATTACACCTACCTTAAGTAAACTAGCATAATATAAGTCTAAACTATCATGTTCTCTACCTACCGTAGGATGATAAGTTATAGGTGACTTATCAAAGTAATTTAATAGTGGTTCAAATTTGTATTTTGTAGACTGCATACTTATCCCCATGGTATGTATTGGAAAATACGTATTCACAATTTAGTTTTTCAATAATCTCAGGACTAAGTGGCTCACCTATGAAAAATACATCTTTCTCAGTATCCTCATCAATTACTAAATTCCCTACAAATTCACCATCAATGTAGATATCATATCTTGGTGTTCTACTTAAAGGATTAAACTCTGCATAGCAATCAGATATATTATTTAATACTATTTTTACTGCTTGCTCTAAATAGGGATTTTCTGAAGAATTACACTTATTGCTTATTATTATAAAAGGTTTACTACCTTTATTACCTCTATATAATGTTTCATACATTTATTTAATCTCATATATCTTTATATCTATACGGTTATATACCCTTTTAGTATACCCACTTATTAGGGAAGGGAAGTAAGCCAGTAATTGTAAATCATAGTATTGGCTTAATTTATCAGAGAATATGTCATTCATATAATCACTAAATAGGATTATTTTATCCCCTTCGTAGAAGATATTATGAGTACCTTGATATACTACACTGTAATGATGTTTCTGCTCATCATAAAAGATTCTTGCATAGGGAAAGATTCTTTCAATGGTATTCATTATTTTAGATATTTGCATTTATAACCTCTGTTACTTCATATAAACCAATAAGAAATTCATTATGATTAACAGGAAAATCAGGGGGTATTGTAGCTAGTGTAGTGTAAACACAATCTTTAAGAAAATATCCAAGTGTTACATTCTTATGGTCATAGTATACTTTTAAATATACCCTATCTCCTACTTCTTCAGCCACACCTGATATTACATAACTTTTTGAGGAAGTAAATTTAAAGAAATCAAACCTATGTATTCCATCATATTTAACTTCCATACCTAGGGATTCAAATAAACGATATACTCTATCATGTAAGTTATCCGTAATAGTTATCTGACGAGTTCTCTTGTGTTTCATGCTTTGACCTCTTAAACCAGTTAAACCAGAAGATAATTCTTTCCTTTAATGTTCTTGGTTTACCTACTTTAAATATACAGGAATCAGACTCAGTAACTACACGTTCTAAATGCATTCTCTTAGCCACATTTAGGAGTAAGTTTCCTGTAAACCTTTCTATCTGTAAGTATAAGTTACCATTTGATATTTGTACCTTACCTAAAGAGAATACATGAGGAAAACCAGTTAAATGATATTCGATACTGAAGCCTAAGGGAGAATTCATAGGATAAACACTGTATTTCTTATCTAAGTACTTATATAGATACACTAGTTTCTCTTCATTATTCATGGTTTAAATTAGCCTCATGTTCAAGCACCTTAAAGTAAGTTCTGCCTGAAATAGTACATAACTTCTCTAAGGTATAGGTCTGCTGCAATAACTCAGGAATCTGAGATTTACCTTCATAATCAGTATCTAATTCATAGATAACATCATGAGTAATATAATCTTCTGTTAAATATCCTGTTACATCTGGTTCTTCACTACCATCAAAGTTCTCAGTTAAATCATATGGACTTTCTTCTTCATGTCCCTTGCAAAAACCAAGAAAATTCAGAAAATCTTTAACTTCTTTTAAATTAGCCATTATTAATCCTTATTACAAATATAAAACTGTTGTTGAGAATAACTGTATACTAGGAGTAACTTAAACTGGGAATCTAACACATATTTCAAATCATTCTTCTCTTTGGCATTTCCCCATTTCTTAAACTTAATTCTAGTCCACCCATTAGGACAATAGAATTCAGCTATAGATTCTTCACCACTAGAATCATATATTACATGTGAATATCTATTTACCTTAAAACCAAGAAAAGAAAGATAATCTTCTACCTGCTTTATAGGTACTGTTAAATTTTCCATATTTACTCCATAAAAAAAAAATCTAGGTATAACCTAGATTCAGTACCAAGCGTAGCGTCTATATATCCGAACAATCTATCCTATAATACGCATAACCATCTAAACTCATAATATATTCATAGTGTTTAAATGTATTTACTACACTAATATCCCATGTTACTAATATGAATCCCCATGGTTTATTTAATTCCTCATCATAGACAATATTACCTAAAAGTTTATAATCATTATCATATATATTTAAATATGGTCCATGAGATTTAGCAGAGATTACCCTATAGTATTTACGTAACCTATGTCTAAGCTTTGTTAGTCTTGAATTAGGACTGTAAATATACTCAGAGGTATCTTTATTCTTCTGATTTATCATCTAACCACCAAAAATCATCTGTATTATAAGTTGTAGGTAATTCCTCAATTTGTAAATCCCCACAATAGAGTACATCATATGGTTCTGAATATTCATGAGGGTTCTGGTATTTTTCCTTAAAAGCTTCTGCTTCTTCCTTGGAATTAAAGATACAAATTAAATCTCTTATACGAATAGCATCACCAAATCCACCATCATCATCCCAACAATGAAAAACACCATAAACCTTATTCATGACTTACTCCTTCATATCCTGCTTTGCTTTTTCTTCTAATCTGTTAGCTCTGTATAAACGATTATCTTTCGCCCAATCATCAGAACCATGGTTACGGCATGACTTATCACATGCCTTTGCACCACGATATTTCTTACGATGTTCTTTATTATGCTCAATAGCTTTATCTAGCATAGTCTATTCCTCATCAATACAATCAGCCATATAAGGATATTCTCCTTCTCTATGGTGTTTTAACTCTTCAAGCCAATCAATTAACTGTTCATACATCATTAGGTCTTCTGTCATCTCACCATCATCTGCTGCTGAATAAATAGTGTGAAAGTGCTTTAATTCTTCAATGTATTCTGTTAAGCGTATAATATCTTTATTCTTTTTATACTGCTTTTTATACTGTAATTCCATTATTCACCTCTTCCACCACCTTCAATAACTACATATCCATTATCAGTAAAGTGCCTTAAATTCTGCTGTTCTATAACTTCTTTTTTCTCTTGGGCATCAGCTACTCTTACATCAAGAATAGCTTCATATTTTAGAAAGCCATAAGGATTAATAGCTACTTTTACACAGCTCTTTTTATTTTCAATCTTTTGGAGTTGTTCAATGAGTTCTTTAACTGTCATTAAGCACATTCCCCTGACATATTTACTCTCTGCAACTGTTCTAATTTAGCTACCTGCTGTTCTAATATCTCTACACGTTTAAGCAAGAATTCTTCTAAGGTTTCTACTTGAGCAAATATAAATTTATTCATTTCATCTACAGTAAAATATTTTACTTCTCTCTTTAAAATAGCCAAAGGAATATCTTTAACCTTAATTAATCTGCATAACTTATTTACAGCAGTATCTTCTACTGTTATATTAAAATCAGATAAATCTGTTATGTATTGATGTATATACTCTTCTAAATTCATAGTTATTCCTCTTTGATTAAACCAATGACAACAAAGTTCTTAGCTTCATTTATTTGTACATCACGAATACCTTTGTATAGCAGAATACCACTAGAAGAAGTATCTATTTTTACTTGGCTCTTTTTATTTTCAATTCTTTGTAATTTTTTAATAAGTTCTTCAACTGTCATTGTTATCCTCATCTTTAAAACGTATAACTAGTATGTCCGTTCCAATACTTACCAGTATACCTATGAAAAATCCTAAACAAAAACAACCAAAACCAACCATTATATTCTCCTAAAAAAAAAATGGAGGTATTTCTACCTCCATGCGTAGCAGTCTAAACTTTATCTACCACTTCTTAAATCATAAGTGTTAGGAACATAGACACTCTGATTAGATACTTCTACACCATTAAACTTAGATGCTCTAATCTTAGAAACTTCATAATCCCACTGTGCTTTCATTACATCAAGATTCTGAGCAATCTTCTGATTCTCATAAGCCTGAGCATCAGCTTTAATCTTCTTGGATTCAGCTAAACCATTAGCTCTAGCAATCTCTGCTTGAGCATCTAATTCTGCTGCTTGTTTCTTGGCTTCTGCTTCTTTTACAAGTTTCTGTGCCTGAGCTGCTGCAATATTAGCTTCCTGTTCAGCTTGTTTTACTTGCTGTGTACGGTTAGCAGTCTCTTTAATCTGTCTATCAAAATCATCACACCAATCCCAATTAGTGATAGTAGTCTGATTAATAGCAATAGGATAATTACTCATTCTAGTAAGCATAGCAGTAGCTACTTCATTAGTAATCTCATTCTGATGAGCTACTAAATCATATATAGAATATTTACCTGTAGTTTCCTTAAGGGAAGCTTTAACATTATCCTTCATAGCATTTTCAATTACTGAATCCTTTGCATATAAAGTTACAATGTCCTTAATACGGGTTTCATCATATACATATCTTACTGCTACTGTAGCACCTACAGTCTGCATATCCTTAGTGATAGCACCATCAGCCCCAACACTAAATGAAACTTCATATGTTTTAGGTTCTAATCTAAATTTACGAGTTTCAGTTATAAAGGGTGTTCTCCAATGTAATCCCGGCTGAATAATCTCATCTTGCATCTGTCCTAATCTAACATCAATACCTCTTTCATTAGGGTCAATTACAGAGTATGAGTCTAACCCAGCTATTACTAAACCAGAAAGAAGTACACCTAAGGTAATTAATTTTAATTTCATTTATTACTCCTATATTCTCCCATCATCTTTACAGAGTCCCAATCAGTTTCCGTATGTTTTTGTTCCTCTTCATTGATTTTATTTTCAAGTCTTTCTAATTTTTGGTTAATTTCCTCTAACTCTATGTCAATTTGAGCTAAGTAACTAGCCATTCTACACAGTGTTTCCTCTACATTCATCTTTATCCCCTTGTATAACTATTCTAAATTCCTTGGATTCATCAGTAGACCTGTATACTCCTAATAATTCTCTAGTAGCATATTTAACAGGTAAATATTCAAATGTACCACTATATACGCTTTCTTGATTAAATCCTTCAGGGTTATCAGTTATATAAACAGCTATAATAGGATTACCCCAAAGAAATTTACCAAATTCCAATAAAGTCATTATTTCATTCCTGTAACCATGTATATGTCATAAGAATCTTCACAAGTATAATCTTTTTTTAGTTTAAAAGATTTTCTAAGTAACTTTAGAAGTGTTGAGGTAGTTTTTTCATGTACATCATCTATAGAATGAGTTTTTAAAATAACTTTATCTTCTGTTGGAAAGATGAATATGTAATAGTTATATAAATCATCATTTATGGATGTGTACCATTTCCCATGCTCTAGTTTTAATTCACTAGGTAGAACCATAGAAATATAGTTAATTAAAGACTTATATAGATTACTCTGTATAGATGTATAATCCTGTTTTATTTCTGGTGTATCTACACATACTTGCCAGTCTATTAAAGCATCATCACTGTAAGATTCCTCTACAGTTCCATCTTCACCTACAGTAATCCAGTGATAAATATCTAGAGTTTCTAGAGTATGTCTAAAGTTATCCCATTCATCATCCATATATAGTTTTATTCCTGTATTCCTAAAGTAAATAAGATTATCTTCGCATTCTTGAATTTCACAAGACCTACAAAAATTTAAAGGTAATACTTTATATAAATCTTTCTTATCTATACATGCATGTACATCACTATAATATCCCATATTAATTAACCCAATTACACCTAATGATATGTCTATCAATACCTAAGAAGTTATAATAATTCTCTAACATCTTAGCCTTTAATTCTGCTTCTTTCTCTTGGTTCTCTGCATAGATTACTAGGGTTACATTACCATCAAATCTAATGTAGATATTACCAACTTTAAATCCATATGCTGAATCTTCCACCTCCCCGAATAAGTTAATTAAATCCTCTTTATTCGTAAGTAAATACCTCCATACAGTCGATATTATTCTTTACGCATCTTACAGTAAGGTCTAATAACTCTTCAGGAATATCTTTAACTCTATATTCTCCATGGTTCTGTATATGTACAATTTGGTCTTTAGAGAATACCCTAATGAGAGTTCTAAGTTTTGTTGACACGTTTAATATATATCTCCCAATTAATCTCATATAAGTTATACATGAAATACACCTCTAATATCTCTTTACAACTAAGTCTACGTTTAAACATTCAAGTATATATGTATCTTCCATATACTTATCCCACAGTTCTTCAGGTGTATTCATAACACATGTATAGTGATTATAATTACACATCTTGAAATACTTCTTTAAGAACTTAATAACCTTTGCTATAAAAGCTCTATCACATGGGTCTAATATATCCTTATCAATACTAAGAGAAAATACCTTATTATTTTCTTTAGTGATAGTTACATTTAGTTCCTCAAATTGAATAGCCTTTGTATAGGATTTAAAATCAAAATTACCTTCTCTAAGTATTCTGCTTAAATCATCAATAGTCATTTTAGTTCTCCTTAGTTAAACATTCTAAAACCGCACGTAGTGCGTCTATATTGCGTTGTATTCATTTTCCCTACTACTTACTAAGGAAAACTACTACACAGCCCTTCCTGCTCAATCTAGCCCTCCTCTCTCTCATCCTACTATCTTACCTCTACTACACCGAGCGAGTACGAGGACGTTGCATGAGCGTAGCGATATGCAACTCCGAAGTACGGAAGCGTAGGTGTAGTAGAGGTACGGAATTAAACTAGAATTGAATTAAAAATATAATCTTATTACCAAGCGTAGCTTGTAACTAAAATTTTTAAAAGGTACTTGACAGATTTTTCGACCCCTGTATAATGAGTGCGTCAGCACTCCTGATTTGGAAAGCAAAAATAAATAGAGTGCACGTTATATATTTATAAATATATTTATATCTCTTTCTTTATATATCTATATATTAATATAACCTCCTAACTACTTACCCTACGGGGTAAGTAGTTAGGAGGTTATATATTATTATGTATATTATTATAGTAATATTAATAATTTAATACCTCCTTCTAAAGGGACATCAGCGATGTCCCTTTAGAAGGAGGTATATATTTATATATTATTTAATACCAGTCATCATCATCATTAGTAAAATTAATAGCTATTATGGCAATAATGATAAAAATTGGAATAGCAATTAAATATCCCATCATTTACACACCTCATATAAACTTTTATATTTAATAACTAATTCGTCACATTCTCTTCCGATATCCATACTTGCTTTAATCTTTTCTCGTAATTGGGACTCGGTGTAACAGAGAAGATTGGATTTAGTTTTTTCTTTGGGCACTCTTCTATTGGTATCTGTCTTGTTGATGTACACCCTAGTAACAACAGGCTTAGGACACTCAATAACATCACTAATCTTAGCTTCACTAATATCCTCCTGTTTAGACTTTAAATCTTCTATCTGAGATAAATAATCTTTAACTATACTATCTTCTCTTTCTTGGCTCTCTTCCTGAAATCGTCTTAAAGCCTCCAGATTTGCACGAGATTCGTTAGTAATCTTTTCCTGATATACTTTATAGGCATAATGATTACCATGCAACCATGAAGCAATACATAGGCTTAAAACGCATAATATATACCAGAATACTTTATACTGGCTTAAGAAAGAGATTCTTTTCATCAATTCTACGATTAAGGAGACCATTAGATACCTTCTTAATTCCATTAACAGTTATGTATTTCCACCTAAGGAATTGTCTACTTACTTCTTCATAGTCACCCTTCTTAAGGTGAGTAAATAAAGAACTAGATACAAAATTACCTCTACCTACGTTATACATAAAACTTAATATAGCAGCATATTGATTATCATTAAGCTTAAGGTAGAACTTCTTTAGATATTCATAATCTTGGTTTACTCTTTCTTTTAAGAGTTCTTCTGCTTTCTCCTGAGTAATCTTTACTCCTCTCTTAACCCATGAACCAGTAGTACCTATACCAATAGTCCATATACCTTTCTCATCTTGGTAGGCTTCTAGTTTACATCCTTCCCATTTAGTAATAAGTTTTATAGCTGTATCTAAGGCACTCATTTATTCAACAACTCCTGTAAGGAATAAACTTTATTTAAATCATCCTCCTGTACATGTACTGTACCTACTAACTGTTCAGTACTATCTTCATCTTTAAGTAAGTAAATATTGTGATAACCTTCTACAAGGAAGAACTTATAGAACCCTTTAACACCTGTCTGATAAGTAGCTCTCAATCCTTTAGCAGAACCTTTAGAATCAGTAGCTTCTGCAATAATAGTATACTTACTTAAAGCATTCTTCATAGGGTCTAACAAGTAACCTTGTACTTGTGTTGTGATTGGATTTTGGGATGTATATTTCATAATCTCTCCTATTAATGATTAATAAGTGCTGATATAATTAATAATTATCTTAGTCAAGTCAATAGGGGTATTTATGAAACCTGAAGCAGAAACATTTAGAATTAGAGAAAATAATATATTTAAAGACATTAACAGTACTGAAGAATTAACTAGATACTACAGAAACTATGTTAAAGAATATGGTACTTCATATTGGATTAATGATATGTATGTTAGAAGAATGTCTGAATTAGATATTATAGAGAATTATAGAAAACCTAGAGGTATGAAATAATAACCCCTATTTCTAGGGGTTTATTAAGGGTTAGTAGAAGAATATGAGATATATCATATAGCATATCAAAATAGCTAACCCTATTAAGGCTAATGCCATTGAAGTAGGATATTGATTTAAAATTTCCATTTTATTTTCCTGTACTACCAAAACCTCCATCACCTCTACCAGTGACAGATAACTCATCAACTATGTTGATGTCTACCTTATTAAACGGAACTATAATAGCTTGTAAAGCCCTTTCTCCTCTTTTAAACTTAATTGTATTTCCCCATACATTGATATCGTCATATGTAATGTGAGCAATCCATTCACCTCTATAATCTGAATCAATTACACCTACTGTATTTCTTAAATGTAATCCTTTCATACCTGTAGAAGAACGAGGAATAAGTAAAGCTACATAACCTTCAGGAACTTCTGCACAGAAACCTAAATTAATTACATTATCCTTACCAACTGTAAGTTCTACATCTTCTTGGAAGTAGATATCCATACCACCTGATAATTCTCTTTTATACTCTGGTTTGATGAAATCTTTTACTAATGGCTTAATATTCATAAAAAATCCTTGACAATTAAAATTTGTTATACCTATGGTCGCAACCAATTTATTTTTTAGGAGCATATATGCCATTAACAAATTGGAATAACGAACCTTCTATACAGTCTCTTAAAATTGACTTGAGTAATTCTACAACATCCCATAGTACTCAGGTAACTAAAATAAATGCTTGGTTAGAGAAGCTAGAAGCTAAACCTCTACCTAAACGTAAAGGTAAACCAAGAAGTACAATAGTTCCTAAACTTGTACGTAAACAAGCTGAATGGAGATATGCATCCTTATCTGAACCTTTCCTCTCTACTCCTAATATCTTTAAAGTTAATCCTGTATCCTATGAAGATGGTTATTCTGCAAGACAGAATGAATTAGTACTCAACCATCAATTCAATACACAAATTAATAAGATTAAGTTTATTGATGATTATGTTAGGAGTGCAGTTGATACTGGTACAGCTATACTGAGGGTAGATTGGGTAGAACAGCATAATCTTATTGATGTTCCTACACCACAGTATCAACTTCAGCCTGTAGACCCTAGTGATGTACAAGCATCTAATAGATTCGAGAGAATACAGAGAATGTTTAGTGATTCTATATATTCTCAGAATGTTCCTATGCATTGGGTAGATGCTCTACAAAGAGCTAATGATGAAACCCAAGCTAGAGAACAACAGTATATGCAACAGATGCAAGTACAGTTGATGGAAGCACAACAACAGGGTCTACCTCCTGAACAGATAGAACAGTTACAACAGCAACTTCAAGAACAGTTACAACAATTACCACCTATCATGTATGAACCTATACAGGTAGGTTCTGTAATAAACCAAGAAGAACAGATAATTAATAAACCACAAGTATCAGTTATTGATTACCATAAGGTTTATATAGACCCTACATGTGAAGGTGAATTAGATAGAGCAGAGTTTGTTATATATGTCTTCAACTCCTGTAAGGGAGACCTTATAGCAGATGGAAGATATAAGAATGTAGAACAAATTCCTGATGATGCAGGTGTAGACCATTCATATTCTCAATATGATTATGATGATACTCTTACTGACCCTGCTAGAAAGAAACTTACAGTATATGAATACTGGGGTAATTGGGATATTAATGGGGATGGTACTAAAGTACCTATTGTTGCTACATGGGTAGGAGATGTAATGATTCGATTAGAAGAGAATCCGTATCCTGATCATAAACCTCCATTTGTTATTGTTCCTTACTTACCTGTTACTAATAGAATATATGGTGAACCTGATGGTGCTCTTATAGGAGATAACCAAGATATTATAGGTGCTATTACTAGAGGTATGATTGATACTCTTGGTTCTAGTGCTAATTCTCAAACAGCTATTCAAAAAGATGCTTTAGACTCTCTTAACATGGGTAAATTTGTTAAGGGAGAAGACTTTATGATTAACCCCGGGGTACCTGCTAATCAGGCTATATATCAATTTACATATCCTGAATTACCTCAGACTCCATTAGTATTTATTCAATCTCAACAAGCAGAAGCAGAAGCACTTACGGGTGTAAAAGCTTACTCAGATGGTATTAATGGTAATTCCTTAGGTGATACAGCTAGTGGTGTAAGAAGTGTATTAGATGCTTCTTCTAAGAGAGAGATGGGTATCTTAAGAAGATTAGCAGATGGTCTTAAGAAAGTAGCTAGAAAGATTATAGCTATGAATGCTCTATGGCTTAATGATAGTGAAGTAATCAGAATTACTAATGAAGACTTTGTAGAAATCCATAGAGATGATTTAGCAGGTAATTTTGATTTAGAGTTAGCTATCTCTAGTGCAGAAGAAGATACAATGAAAGCTGAGTCTTTAGCATTTATGTTACAGACCCTAGGTAATACAGTAGACCAAGGTATGACTCAGATGATTCTCTCTACTATTTGTGATTTACGTAAGATGCCTGAATTAGCAGAAAGAATAAGAAGATATACACCCCCTGAACCTGACCCAGTACAGCAACAGTTACAGCAATTACAGCTTCAGACTATGGAAGCTCAACTTGGTAAGTTACAGGCTGAAATACAAAATCTTCAAGCTCAGGCTCAATACAATGGTGCTAAAGCTCAGAGTGAAATGGTTGAAGCTGAATACAAACCTCAGGAAGTTATGGGTAGAGCACAAGGTGAAATGGCTAAGGCTAATTACACTAATGTTATGGCTCGTAAGCTTGACCAAGAATACATGGATAATATTGCAGGTATTCAACATCAGAGAGATATGGAACTTATGGGAGCACAAGCTAAAGCACAGCTTGATAAGTCTTTACAGGAAGCTTCTATGAAGTATGGACTTGAATCTCGTAAGTTAGACCAGAAGGATGCAGAAATGCAGTATAAGAGAGAAGAAGCTCTCTTAAAGCATAGAGCCGAAATGGCTAAAATCAAAAACCAAAATAAAAATAAGAAAGGAACCTTATAATGACTGAAATTGAATCTAAAGCACTCGAAGAGAGTATTAGACTTAATATTGAATTACAGAAACTTATGAATAACAAATCCTTTAAGGAAATTATTCTTACTGGTTTCATCGATAATGGTATTAAAGGATGTATGGCAGCATTACCTTTTGCTATGACTGATGATAGTAAAAAAAGATTGCACTCTAACTTAGAAGCAATAGCTAAGTTACAGGCATACTTTAAATCTATCGAAAACACAGCTAAAGAAGCTCAGGAAGCCTTAGTAGCATCTGAAGAGGAGGTTGAGTAATGTACGATAATGACCAAATCTCTGACGAAGAATTTTTAAAGGCTAATCCTGAAGATGTAATGCGTGAAATTGATAGACAGGTAGATGCATACAATCAACAGTCAACTAATGAACCTAATCCTAATAGTGTAGAAGAACCACAACAGGAAACCTATGAACAGAATCCTCAATATACAGAACAAGAAGGACAATCTGATTCTATAGACCCTCAGGTAGCTACTGAAGCGTATAAGTTCATTATGGAACCTTTTAAGGCATCAGGTAAAGATTTCCAGTTAAAGGATTACCATGATGCTAGAGCACTGATGCAACAGGGTATTGATTATACTCGTAAACAGCAACAGCTTAAACCTCGCTTAATAGAAATGAGAACCTTAGAAAACAATGGTATGTTAGGTGATAATCTTAACTATGCTATAGACTTATTCCAAGGTAAACCAGAAGCTATTAAGAAACTCATTCAGGATAAGAAGATAGATGTTAATTCACTGGTTTCCAAGACTACAGATGAATGGGGTAATCCTGTAGAAGGAGCAGAGAATACTAACGAATATATTCCTACTGATCATAGAATGAGTGAGCAACAGTATGATGCTAGAGAGACTTTAGATAGATTAAGTCAGTCTCCTAAATATCCTGACATGGTTAGATTTATTAATGGCTTAGATAGAACCTCTGCACTTAAGTTCTATGAAGACCCTTCTAAGATGGAAGGTCTTATTAAGATGATGGAAGATGGATTCCATGATAAAGTCATTAGTGAACTGACATATGCTAGGAGTGTAAATAACCCTAGCATTCGTGGTCTTAATGACCATGATGCTTATGAAAAGATTGGTATGGCTTTACTTAAAGCTCAGAACAATCAAAACCAAACAAATAATCAACAGTACGTACCTCAACAACCTGTACAGCAAGTACAGCAGGAATATGTACCTCAGTATCAACAATATAATCAGTCTCAGCAATATAATTATCAGCAACAACAGGTACAACAGCGTAAGCAGAGTGTAAGTCCTATTAGAACTAATGGTAATGCTATTAAACCTAAGTACGACCCTCTTAATTGTTCTGATGCTGAATTTGCTAAGATTGATTTAAATGAATTATTAAGGATGTAATAAACTATGCCTTCATTTGAATATTCTCAATCAGCACAAGGTTATACCGATTCTAACTCTAATACTATTTCTTATGGTGTACAGTATGGTAATGGTGGTAGACAGGCTTCTACTGTAGTAGATGCTACCCATGGTTATATCACCCCGGGTTCAGGCAATACTACTGATACTGGTTCTCTTAAGAAGCAGTTAGTTAATGACTATTGGATTCGTGATTCCCTTATTGAAGCTGCTAAGATTCAGACCTTTGCTAAGCTTGGTACTCAACGTAACCTTGCTCCTAACAATGGTAAGTTCCTTAAGCAGTATGTATGGATGCCACTCTTGGATGACCGTAACATTAATGACCAAGGTATTGATGCTACTGGTGTTTATTATGCTGGTGGTAACATGTATGGTTCATCTAAGGATATCTCTACTATTACTGGTAAGCTTCCTGTAATTGGTGAGAATGGTGGTAGATATAACCGTGTAGGTTTTACTCGTCAGGTTATTGAAGGTACTATCCATCAGCTTGGTTTCTTCTTTGAACTTACTGAAGATGCTCTTGCATTTGATTCTCAGTCAGACCTCTTACAGAATATGCATAGAGAAGCTATGAGAGGTGCATCTGAAATTGTAGAAGATGTAATGCAGTTGGAACTTATTAATGGTGCAGGTGTACATGTATACTGTGGTGCTGCTACTTCTAATGCTACTATGGATAATAATGGTACTACTCCATGTGAACTTACCTATAAGGACTTGTTAGCTCTTCGTCAGACTCTTGTAGATAACCATGTACCTAAGACCTATAAGATGTTTACTGGTTCTCAGAATACTGATACCCGTACTGTAGCAGGTGGTTGGACTGTATATGTACAGCCTGAACTCCGTCAGACTCTGATGACTATGGTAGACCTCTTTAATCGTCCTGCATTTATTCCTGTAGAACAGTATGCAGCAGGTGGTAATATTGTAGAAGGTGAAATTGGTCGTATTCTTGAATTCCGTTTTGTAGAAGTTCAGGAAATGCTTCGTTGGGAAGGTAAGGGTGCATCTACTACCCACTCTGGTACTGCCGATGAAACTTACATCAATGATGGTTCTAAGTATACCGTATTCCCACTCCTGATTGTTGGTGAAGATTCATTCGTTAACATTAACTTCCGTGGTGGTAAGAATAACTTCCGTATCTATCAGCAGATGCCTGGTCAGGGTGCAGCTAGTGTAGATGACCCATTCGGTAAGCATGGTTGGTGGTCAATTCAGTGGTACTATGGTACTATGATTACTCGTCCAGAACGCTTGGTATGTATCCATACTTTAGCTAAGGCTTAATTTAACTAAATCTACCTCCCTAGCAATAGGGAGGTTTAACTCTTTAAGGAACTTAAAATGTCAGAAACTAAACCTATTGAATCAATCTCATCTGAAGAATTACGTGCTAAGGCTAAAGCTCTTGGTATTAAGTTTACTAAGAATACCCCTGATGACACTCTTATCTCTAAGATTGAGGAAATTGAAAATAGTGCAACAGTTGTTCAGGCTAAGAATATTAAGAACTCTCGTAATACTTTAATGGCTCTTAAGCGTGTTACTGTACAGCCTCTAAATCCAATAGAATCTCGTTCAGATATTACGGGTAAGTTTATTACTGTAGCTAACAGATTCGTTAATGTTAAGAAAGCAGTACAGTTTAATACTCCTATTTTCTTGGAACAGTGTGTTATTGATGTATTAGAAGAACTTGAATTTCTCCATATTGAAGATAATGTTACTCCTAGAGCAGGTAAAATGCCTAATGCCAGACCTAAGCATGAAATGCGTAAGGCTTATAACATTATCTATCATCATACCCCTACTGAAGAGGAATGGAAGAATGATCCAGAATGGAAAGCTATGAGAGATAAGAAAGCTCTTAGTGATAGAGCTAATGAGGGTCAATAATGCTAGAAGGTTTATCTAATTTTACAGAGAACAATCTACAGGGTAATGGTGTATTCGATAGAATTATGAGTTCTATTGAATTACACATTCACGATGAGTTTGATAAGACTAGAATTACTGGTTCTTCTTATGCTCAGGCATACATTTCTTGTATACAGGCTGCATTACAAGCAAGTACTCAGATTGTTCTTGAATCAGATAAATTAGCTTTAGAATTAGAAAAACTTAAACTTGAAATTGAAGAAGGTAAGATTCGAATTGAGGTAGCTAAACAACAATTAGAAATAGCTAAGGCTCAATTAGAACAAGCCAAGTTAAATAACAAGCTGATTAAATGGCAGACAGTAACAGAACAGGCTAAGACTTGTGACCATATTGATAATGGTGAAGAAGCCTATGAAGGTGAAAACACTAATATCCATGGTACTACTAAAGCTCAGATGGATAATGCTAAAGAAACTACTGAAGCTTCTAAGAGAAAGTCTATGTTAGACTTTGCTAAGTGTGCTGTTTTTGATACTTATAATGTAATTGAATCAGCAGAAGGTGTAGGTGCATCTTACTATGGTTTAAATGGTTCTAATGCTATTGCTATCCTTAATAAGTTACGTTCTACATTTGGAGTAAAAGAATTAGACACTGAAACTTATTCAGGAGAACATAAACAGTACATGAATACATATGCTCCTGATGTTACACTAGAGAGTGAGGACTAATGAGTTGGTTATCAGGTATAGAAAGGAAATGGAGACATTTAATTGATGACTTAGGTGGATTCTTTGGTACTATTGTAGACTTTGTTTATGCAGGAGGTTGGTATACAACCTCCAAATGGATAAGGGAGTATGAGACTTATTATAATGTAAGCTCTACTCCCTTACTTGATGATTGGACTATAAGTAATGAACTTAATGGTGCAATTATCTCTCATACAACAAATCCAAGCGTATCATTATCTACAGCTTTAAAAGAAGCATCATTAAATGGTATCTATAGTAAGTTTAATCATATTGCTAAGAAAGTATGCAATAATCCTAAGTACAGAGATACATTAGGTAAACCTATAGGTACAGAATTCAATACTAAAATATCTCTTAAAGCACTAAGTAATGCTACTGGTTTAGAGGTTACAGATTATGACTACTGTAACTTTAGTTCTCTTTTACATAGTTATAATTACTTAGTAGAGACTTATAACTTAGTTATTTCATTAGATAAATTAATCTTCTCAGATGGGCAGGAAATAAAAGAATATCCTACTTTAGGTACTCTTACCTATAATGGTAAGACTTACTATCTAGTAGATATCTACCCTCCTGCAATCTCATCTACAGAAAAAAATATACATATAAAACTATTTAGAATTAAATCTATTGAAGAAATAACTAACCTAAAACCAGAGAAAACAGAATTAATAGATATAGAGATTCCTATTAAGGTAGAGAATGGAGAATTCTATTACATTCATTATAATACTCAGGAAGGCATCAGAATTGCGATATATTCGTTAGGAGAGGTTGAAGCGTTAGATAATATCTTCCAAAATAAACCTGACCTACAATACCCTACTTTAGTTCTTAAAGCCTTTGGTGTATATACTAAAGAACAGAGATTCCAAGAAGACTTACCTGCTTATGACTTATATAAGAAGTTATTAAAGAGAAGTTCTTTTGATTGGGAAGATATCTATAATCAAATATGCTGTAATGATGTAGATAATGAAACCAATGAAGATAAATCATATAAAGAAGAATTAAATAATACTACTAATATTCTTATTTCTTTGGCTTGTGATATTACTACTAATAATCAGGTAGTAATAGAATATCTATTTAAGTTATTTAAACAATATAACTTAGAACATTCTACTTTAGGTAATACAGGTGGAGAGTTATTCTATAAACATGCTGTATATGAACATAGAGTTACTTGGGATAATTTATCTATATCTACTAAACAAGGTCATGTATGTCATTGGAAACAATATGCATCTGAAACCAAAGATGTAACTACTACAACTACAGAAATAGAGACTATCCATAGTAATTCAGGTAGTAATCAAAGAATAGTACAGAAATCTGTTACTGATAAAGTATTATGTATCTACTATCAACAATCTAAAGATACTTATATAGAGATTAATGTTACTGGTTTACAACATATTACTAATGCATTTGGTAAAGAGTTTAAGACTGATTTACCTACATTCTCTAATATGAAACCAAGAACAAGAAAAGATATACAGAGGATTATAGAAGAAAGAGAATCTTTAGATGAGAATGCTAATACTGATAATAGTGAGTTCTTAATTCCTCTATATCCCGTAATAGTGAGAAAGCTAGGTGCTTATAAGGGAAGTACTCTTATAAGTGTATCCTTACGAATTCTATGGCAGGCAGAGAAGAGAGTAAAGAAGAAATGGTATGCTACTACAGGGTTTAAAGTAATACGTTGTATAGCAGCTATAATAGTTATTATCTGTACTTGGGGTACAGCTACACCATTTGTAATAGCAGCTAATGCTGCATTAAATATAGCCTTAAATATACTTATACAAGTACTAATATCCGTAGCTATTAAGTTAGCAGTTAAGTATGTATGTAAAATATTTAATATAGAAGGGATGGGATTAGTTATAGCTAATATGGTAGCTAATATCTGTGAGATGGCAGTAGGTGCTAGTATGGGATTTAGTAGCTCTATGACATCTTTATCTTCTGGTTTAGCAGATATGGTTACATCTGGTTCTATGACTTTAGATAACTTTGCTAATGCTTTAAGTAATTCTGCATTTATGAGTTTAGCAGGTAGTTCTCCTGTAATGGCTACTGTATACAAGTTATTACAAGACCCTCAGTATTTAGAAGCTATACAGAATCATAAATGGGCTGAGGTATTAATTACTACATCAGCTACATTTGCTACAGCTATGAGTATTAATTCTATGGAAACCAAGAATGTAGATAAACCTCAATATCAGTATGAGACTCTTAAGTATGGTATTAAAGATAATACACCTTCTTTAGGTGAATCTTTTATGAGTCAGATAAAGACTATAGGAACTAAGGATATAGTTCAAATGCCTTTAGCTTATAATAATATTAAGACTCAAATAACTCTAGACAAAATACAGAGAAATCTAGAAGAACTTCAGGCTAAATTAGCAACTCAGGAAAAGATTAAAGAATCTTTAGAAGAGAGGTCTAATTTATTAAACTCAATAGTACTTAATCAATCTTTAATAGGAGTATAAACTATGGGTAATACTGGTTGGTTTTATGGTAACTACCTATACAATGGTAATCCTGTAAGTAGTGGATTATACAATAGTGTAGGTGATGTTAATAATTATATAAATAAACAGCTTAATGCTAATGTAGGTTCTGTTCAGGATATCATGGATAATATTCACGATAGAGTAGATGCTACTTCTGATGATAATTTATGGAATATATTTAAGAAAGGTTTATTTAATAACTTTAAAGAAGATCCTGTAGGATTTGCTGGAGGTGTTGTAGGTTTAGGTGGTGGCTTATGGAATGCTTATAACGACTATAGGAATCAAAAAGAAGCCATGGCTATTAAAAAAGAAGCATATAACCTTCAGAAACAATTAGCTCTCAATGCTGAACAAAGAAACCAAGAACAATGGGATATGATGAAAAGACAGAGGGCTAGTTCTTCCTTATAGGAGTAGATATGTTTAAGTTAAGTAAAACAGATGTACATCCTCAGCAAACTCAAGTAGATTTAGCTGTACCTAGTTTATTTAGAGGATATGCGTCTAAACCTTTACCTTCTTTAGCATTACCTACTTACACTAATGCAGATATTAAGGAAGTAGCACCTAGTACAGAGGGAATATCTAGTAGGGTTTATATTCCTTCCTTGGCTTCTGTATTTAAGAATGTAGGTATGACTAAACCTGAAGACTTAATAGATGGAGATTGGGATAATTTAGATAGTGCTCAAATATGGGCAGATGATAATGGTAGGTATGTATCTAATCATCCATTTTTAAATGCTCTTATTCAAAAGGAAAGTGGTGGTAATCCTAATCGTGTAAGTTCTACAGGAGCAACAGGGTTATATCAAATAACTGGTGGTACATGGAAAACTTTTTCAGGGGGATTAAATAGTAAATTAAGGTTTAGTCCACATGAATCCCATAAAGTAGCTATCAATATTCTTAAAGACTATATTGGTAAACTTAAATCATGGGGATTTGAATTAACTCCTGATAATGTTTATTTAGCTTATATGATGGGTCCTTATGGGGCTAGAAATATTCTAAATAATTTAGATAATTCTCTTAATTCTGTATTTACCCCTGAATCTTATAATAATGTACTTGTTAATCTTGATGATAAGTCAAGAGCTTATTACTTACAGCATCCGGAGGAATTAACAGGAAGAGTATTCAGAGATTATCATGGAAAGAAATTTAGAAGAAAATAAAGTATGTATGGTGAAAGTCAAGATAGAGATTTTACTAAAACTTTCCTCTCTAAAGAGGATACTAATTTATACAACTATTATTTAAGTAAACTTTAATAGAATATTAAGGAATAAAATATGGCTATAAAGAAAGACACCTTTAAGGGCTACTTAAAGCACTACATGTCTCTAGGGATGTCCCCTAGAGAAGCATATCAACGTATGCTGAAAGGTATTATCCCAATGGAAGCTTTAAATTATATTTAAGGAGTTAAAATGAGTTTCGGATTATCTAATTTTTTATTTAATACTTATGCTAATGACATTAAGACTCTTCAGTATCTACAGAATGTATCTAATGATGTTATGGATACTTACCAGTCTAGAGTAGATCCTAATATTTTTACTGGTTCTGTAAGAGAACAGGCTATAAAAGATTGGGAACAGGAAAAGCTTAGAAGATTTTGGGAGGGTAATACTGCTGAAAGGAATGCAATACAGAGAGAAGCAGAAGTAGCTAATGCATATGTACCTAGTAAAGTTCCTTTAAATTTTAAAGACCCTTATTCCTTGATAGATAGAAATACAGGAAGAATTATACCTTTAGGTGATGCTCAATTAGGTGGTATTAGTCCTGCTCAATATTACGTAGCAGTAGAAATGTTAAAACGTAAAGGATATAGGGGATTCTAGTATGGCACAAACTATTTATGACCCACGTAGTGCTCAAGCTTATGCTAATGCATTACTAACCCAAGGAGATAATCCTTTAGTTGACTGGTTTACTAACCCTCAAGGAGGAGGATTAGCTAATTGGGTAAGCAATCAGGGTAAACAAATAGGCAATCGTATAAAGAATGATTTAGCCTATAAAATTGAACATGATGATTCTTTAATTGATGAAGTAAGAACAGCAAGAAATGAAGGTAGAGATTTACGTAAAGAACTACTAGATGGTTACTTTATTAATCCCTATGATGAAACCCTTAATACTGCTGTAAATAACCTTGAAACCAAGGATATCAATAGACTTAATGAAGCTATTTCTCAATCCTTAATGTCTAAGATTAATGCTGATGCATATAAGGGAGGTAATGTACTAGAAGAAGCTAAGAATTTAGGTTGGAATAATCTTACTAAGGAACAGGAAGCTGCATTAAAGAAATATGAACAGGAAGCTCTTAGTAAGAGATATGAAGAACCATTAAGAAAACAGATAGCTAGTCAGCTTATAGAAAATCCTACATATGACCCTACAGGTTTAGTACAGGAATATAATAAACTCTATGGTACTCAGTTTAATCCTGCTGATTTTATAGATACTACATCTGAGAAAACCAAGAAATATACTGATGCTACATTTGCTGATTTATCAGGTAAGATTATTTCTAATTTAAATAATATAAATAATCCTGATGACTTTGATATGTTAGAAACTCAGATAGACCATATGATGGCTCAGAATCCTCAGTTATATGATAAGCTTCTTAGATTGAAAGAAATGGTTAAAACCAAGAGAAAAGAAAATACTATAGATTATCTTGGTGGTGTATATAACTTTGGTATTGAGAAAGGTCAATCTAAAGCAGAGATTCTTGCAGGTATTATGCAGTATGCAAGAGAAGCTAATATACCTCAAGCTACTCTTAAAGAATTCTTAGTAGGTAATAATGAACTCTTAGGTACTTTATCTAGTGAAGCATTTGTAGCAGGTGTTCAAGAAGATATAGCTAATGCTAAGAAGGCTATAGAAGGTTTAAAAGATGAATATGATGAAGCAGAATATCCTCTTTTAGACCCTAAGAATAAAAGTGTTAAAATCCCAGAGTACATTAGAAGCTATACTAATAATAATCAAAATGCATTAAGTGAAACAGGGATAGTAAATAAAGTACAAAATTTAGATAAATTCTTAGCTTGGTTTGCCTATAAACAGGGTGTATCTGATGAAAATAAATTTAAAGATTTGATGAGTAAAAAGGGTAAAATTGCAGATGCTATGGCAGAATACAATAAGAACGTAAAAAATATAAAAACTTTAGATGATAACCTTGCTAAAAAACAGGGGTATTTAAATGACATTAATAGATTAACAGCTAGTATGCCTATAGAAGTACTTATGCGTATGCAGGCTATACCTCAACCAAAATTAGAGGAGAGGAATAAATAATGGATAGACTTACACCTGAAGAATTTGAACAAGTATTTAATGCCTATAATAATGGACTTACAGATGACATTCTTAGTTCTCCTAATAGGTTTGATAAACTAAAAGATATTAATAAGGAAACTGCAAAGGCTATAGCAAATAAGAGAGCAGAAAAACTTATACAGGCGGGTTTAACACCTGATTTAAAAGCATTTATGCCTGAAAGTTATAATAGATGGTATCGTCCGTTTGATTTAGATGATTTAGATACTGTTAAGGATACTCTTAATTATGCAAATATTCTTTTAGGTAATGAAGATTTACCTGAAAATTCTCTTGAAGATTTTAGTAACTTTATTGTTAATTTTTATAGGTCTAAAAGTATTAAAAAGAAATATTCTAAAGATGACCTTTGGAAAATTTATAATTATTATAAAGATTCAGGAATAGCTTCAGATAAACGCAGGGATAATCAAGGTAATTATACAAGCCCTATAAATTGGGATTATGAAAGTTATTCTAGAAAAGCTCAACAAGCAGGTGCAGTTACACCACCATTTGATACTTTTATAGAAGATAAAATATTAAGAAATCCTGAAGCTAATCTTGATTATAAACTTAATACACTTAAGCAATTACAAGAAGGTTTTGACCCTAATTTACAGTATGAAACTCTTAAATATGGTCTTCCTTCTACAGATAAATCTAATGTATCTAAAACACTTAAAGTAGAAAATAAATCTAATGATACTGCTCCCCAAATAGAAACCAAGCCTATTGAACCTAAAAAAGATTTTTATTCAATGATTAAAGATGAATATAATCAAGATGAAAAGGTTCGTAGTAAGTATCATAAATTAGGTTGGTGGAAATAATCCAATATTGACATTTCATTAAAACCAAAATAATCTCCTAGCCATTTTATCCAAATCCTAGGAGATTTTTTTATGGCAGATACTTTTGACCTGTATAATCAAGAGTTAAATAGATTAAACCAAGAAATTGAATCTAATCCTCTTCTTAAGGCTGTATATGACCAAGCCCGTAGAGATACCAGTTCTGTTTACAGAAATAACTCTGTCCCACAAGATATAGAAGCTTATGAAAGACGTAATGAAATTAATAGGAATGACCCTGAATTTCAAAATCGTGTTAAAGCTAAACTTGATCAGTTAATTGATAAAAGACTTACTGACCCTAATGCTATCTTTGCTGCTATTAGTAATGACCCTGATTTAGATGCAGCATTCCCTACTCATATTGATAAATTTGATGCATTAAAGCAGGTACAACAGAGTGTACTAGATGCACAGAATGAACTCAATGCTATTAAAGGTTATAACATTGAAGATAAAGGAGTTATTAGAGATGCTCTTGGTGCTGTTGGTTCAGGGTTACTAAATACTGCTGTATCTCCATACTATGCTTATAGGAAGCATGATATCGTAAATAAACTGGATAATCTTCCTTTAAACCAGCTAGAAGGAATTAATAAGAAATTACTCACAGCTAGTCAGATTCAAGATAAAGTAGATGAAGCTAAAGAAAGAATGTATAGCAATGATTTATCTACTAGAACCAGAGCATTACAGGAGTTACAGTACTATAAGGGTACTTTAGATAATCTTGCTCTTACTGATGAAGAACAGCAGATATGGGATAGATACGGTAAAGAATATAGTTCCCTTAAGATGGAGTTAGACCAAGTTAATGCAGATAAATCTGATTTACTTGGTTCTAGAAATATCTCTACCGATGAAGCTAGAGTTCTTATGGATCAATACCGTAGAAGAGAAGAATATAAGAGACAAGGTATTGACCCTTCATTAGGTGATCATGTCTTTGATGCTGTTAAAGATGCTACAAGTTCATTTGGTGCTGTAGGTCGTTCATTAGGTAATGTATTATCTTCTGCTATTCCATTTATGATACCAGTTATTGGTCCTGCATTAGGCGTAGCTTCATTTGGTTCTACAGCTATGGAATATGCTACAGACTTAATGGAAGACCATCTTAGAAAGTATAATGAGTTACCTACTGAAGAACAGCTTAAGGCTGCTTTATATGGTGCATTAGCAGCAGGTATCGACTACTATGGTTCTAAGGGTTTGGTTAAAGGCTATGGTGGTGTTGCAGGTCAATTCTTTAGAGGTATTGGTAAAACTGATGCAGAAAGATTTGCTAGTGAAGGTGCTAAGTTCTTAGCTCAAAAATGGGAATCTACACTTAAAGGATTACCTCAAGGTTCTATAGCTAGAACTACAATTACTGATTTAACCGATTTTGTATCTAAAGAATTACCTAACCTTTCTAAGAAAGAATTTGATTCTGTAATTAAAGATTTAAAGGGAACATTAGATAAAGAAATCTATAAGGAAACCTTAGGTACTAAGGCTAAGAAAGCAATAGCAAGTCTTCCTGAAGGAATAATGCGTAAGACTTTAGAAGCTCCTATTAAGACTGTAGAAGCTGTGGGTAAGGTTGCTAAGGGTGTTAAGACAGGTAATAAATACTTGCATGAACACTTTGATGCGAGTGTACAGGATATGGCTAAAGCAGGTCTTGGTCTTGCTTCTGAAAACGTAGGTTCTGCTCTTGTAAGACAGAATTACAAAGGAGAATATGACAAGGAAGAAATAGCTAGAGGTCTTGTAGATGGCTTTATTTCAGGTGGTGCATTCCATGGTATTTCTAATGCAGCCTATAAGCCTATTAGTGGTCTTAAGGGTGTAGCTAAAAGTACTATTAATAAATTTATGTATGGTGACGTAGATTTAGATAATAGAACAGATTTTAATACTCTCACAGATAAGATTAAGAATGCAGATAAAGACCCTAATATAGCTAAGTACTTTGGTGAAATTACTTCAGCCTATGGTGAAAAGTTAGATGTTCTTAATAATACTATTGAAGCTGCTAGAACAGAAAATAGTAACCTCCTAGAGAAGTTTGGTGATGTTGGTTTAACTATAAATGATGAGGGTAAAGCTTCTATAGATGAAGCTAAGTATTCTTCTTCAGATGCTAATGTAAGTCTTAAGGCACTTAAGAAAGCTGTAAACAGATATAACAGAAACCAGAAGATAATAGATAAAGCAGGTGCAGAAGTAACACTTCGTAAGACTGAATGGGATGCAGCTGTTAAAGAAGGTGCTAATAAGCTTTTAGAAAAATCTAAAACTTCAGATGAATATACAGAAGAAGAAAAAGAAAAAATTAAACAATCTTATGTAGATACTCTTGATGAAGATGGGCAATTAAAATTCCTTCAAAAAGAAGAAGGTATGTCCGAAGAGACTGCTAAGAGATATCTTGAAGCTAAGAAGAATAAAGAAGCTGTACCTGAAGATTACACTAGTACTGTTGGAGATACAGGTGTATCTGTTCATGAAGTATTTGAGAGAGGTAATGTAGATGTATTTAGATTTACAGATATCCTCAAAGACCCTTCTGTAAGAGAAGCTATAGCTAATACTGATAAAGTAGCTTTTGATAAAGCTATTGATGATTTAGTTAAAGAGAATAAAGCAGATAAGACTAAAGGTATTTCTGAACAGAGAGCTAACTTTGTTAGAGAACAGTTTAATGAAGATAAGTTCAATCAGTTTACTCGTTACGAAACCAAAGGTAGTAAAGATGGTAGCTTTAAGGAATTAAATAAAGCTGTACAGGATGATGTTATTTCTTCTCTTGGTTTAAAAGATAACATTACTCTAGATGAAGTTAAGGATAACCCTTCTAAATTAGCTGATTATGTTAAACAGCAATTAACTGATAGAACATCAGATAAAACTATCTATCAGAAAGCAGGAGAAATTAAAGAAGCTGTAAAAGGTATTAGTATTAAAGATTATAATGATATTGTAGATACTACTACTGGTGAAGTACAGACTGCCATAGAAAAAGCATTAAAGATAAATGAACAGCTTATTGGTAAGAAAGTATATAAGAAGAAAGAAGATGCTGAGAAGGCTATTAAAGATAATAAGTTAAGTGAAGCTTATACAGTTAATGAAGTCTCTGAAGGTAGATATGTTATTGCTGAAAGAGATGTTAAAGGTTTAACTGATACATTAGAAGCTCTTGCAGCTAAAAAAGAACCAATAACAGAAAAAGAAGTAGAAGACTTTATAAATGCTTATACTGAAGATTTAAATATAGATGAATCTTCTATATTTAAGCTTAAAGATAAACTCCGTAAGACATTTAAGCAATATCATAGTGCTCCTGAAGAATCTAAGGATACTACTAAGAAAGCTTTAATAGAAGAACTTAATAAACTTATTACAGGTCGTAAGAATACTCTTAATACTGCTAAAGAATATGTAAGTAAACATGAAGCAGTTAGAAGTGCTATTCATGGTTATGATAAGAATAAGGATTACATTAAAGAATCTAGAACTAGAAAAGCTGAAAGAGCTTTAAAGGCAAAAGCAGATAAAGTACTTAAAGAACAGACAGTTACTAATAGTGTATTTGATGATTTAAAAGAATCTCAAGCAGTAACTTTAGCTGCTAAAGCTATTAATTCAATGTATGCAAAAATAGCAGCAGCAGGGATTGACCTTAATAATCCACCTCAAGATCCAAATGTATGGAAGGCTATTAAATCATTTACCCTTAAGGATATACGTAATCTTAAAGCATTAAATAGCAGATTACTTCGTATTCCTGAAAGTACTCAAGAACAACAGTATATTCAGACATTATTAAGTATTATAAATAAGACTACTGTTCAAGAAAATACCACTAATACCTTTGTTTCTCCTTCTATTGTAATGACTGGAGATGTTACAGGTAATAGTGAAAGTGCAACTAAGGCTGCGGATAATAATATAGCTTTACGTGAAGCATTTGAAAAATCTTTCCCTAATGAATTATCTGAAGTTCCTATGTCTATTCCTGACTTAGAACTTGCAAATGCTATTAATGAAGCTGCTTTAGACTATGACCAACAGGAACAAGGTAGAGCTGCTCATACATTAAATAGAAATATCTTAAACCATAGAGAAGAAATAGTAGATTTATTAGAACAGCTTCAAAAATTTGAAATTGCTGTTGAGGATGGTGGTAATTCTAATTTATTAGAATTAGCTTGTTCTAGGGCAAAGATTAAAAAAGTTCCTAAGTCTTTCGATCAAAAAGACCTTACTGATACACAGCTTATAGCAGTATTTAATGCTATATTCAGTTGTAATGAATGTCTTAGATATCTTGGTTTAGATCCTAGTGTCCCTAAAAAGACAAAAATTAATAGGGAAAATATCAGTAAATCTATGGCATCTAAGAATATTACAAGCTATACAGAATTACGTAATACAAAGCCAAATAAAGGATTTAATTTTTCTAGAATTACTCCTGATAGAAAAGTATTTAATGATTCTGATACTTTAGTAGAAAGAATTATAGCTTTAGACAGAGTATTTGGTGGTACAGGAAGTATTATGTATGTTCTTGCTCAGAACAGTGTTAATACTGATTATCCTGCTATCTATAAGGAACTCTTAAGAACATTAGAAATAACTCAGAGAGCCGATTCTGATTTCTATGGTTTAAAGCCTAGTGACATAGATGATATTATTGATGAACTTGACGTAAATAAAAGCAAATATTTATTTATGCCAAGTAAAGGTGTTAATTCATCTGAAGCTAATTGGCAAATGCATAATATTCAAGAATTTGTTCAAAAAGCTTATAATGCTACAGGTATTACAAAGGGTAGTAAAAACGCACAAACAGCATTTGATAAGAATAAGGTAGCTTTCATTAAAAGGTTACTTTTACATAAAATAGCTACAGAGTTACAAAAGATTTCTTCATCTGATAAACAAAATAAGTTTACTAATGAAGATTACGCTAGATTGTATAGAGCATATCAAATCTGTAAAGGATTGCCTGAATATTTACCAGAAAAAAATAAAGTTTCTGTAGGAACTATAGATAATAGCACAGTAAGTAGATTAGATGAATTACTTTGGGCTGTAGCTCCTACTGAGCAGGAATTTGATGCTGCTATTAGTGAATTAAGAACTGCATACAAGAATAAGGAAACTAATATAGATGCAGATTTAACTGATACAGCTATTAAAGAAGTAAGACAAGCTATTTATACTGTAAAGGGATATCTAATATTAAGTACAAATATTGCAGAAAAAATTACAGACAATAAAATAAAAATAGCTTTAGCTAAAATTCTTCAGGCTAAAGTTAATAGAAATGCTAATGCTAACAATGCTTCCTCTACAACTACAGGTACAGCTAAGTTATCTAATAACGTACATAATATTGCTAGAGTATATGTAAATCATTCTG
>Ga0326513_10000503_pt1 | contig 33151 bp, 58 predicted proteins | sample 2_2465_0518_D_FD_203654 | JGI IMG/M metagenome (GOLD analysis project Ga0326513, IMG submission 203654) | Bovine rumen microbial communities from UC Davis, California, United States - 2_2465_0518 | ecosystem: Host-associated > Mammals > Digestive system > Stomach > Rumen | place: USA...
TGCCAATTGCTTCAGATCATCCAAATCCATATTGTTAATAATTTCTTCCATTTGGTGATTACTAAAAGCACCGGCCTGAAAAGCTTCCCATTCTTTATCTGTAAGTTTCATTTCTCTATCTTTTTTAGATAGAGATCCGACTGCTTCTCTTGCATCTCTTAAAGCCTGCTGCTTTACTTTCTTAACCTGATCAGAATCCATTTCAGGATTTGCCCTTTTCTTAGCGAAGTAGGTCACATTTGCTTGAATTTGAGCTTGTCTTTCTCTGGGCTTATTTAATTTGATAAGCTCAAGTTTTGCATTTACCGATTCTACTTCACTAGCGTAAGCTTTTGCTGCGTCAGGATTCTTCTTCATAGAAGGAATTTTCAATGCTTCAAGTCTGGCAGTACGAGCCATATCTTTTAGCTTATTAGCATGATCAGCATAAATTTCTTCCATTACTGTTCCGGAAGAAAGTTCTCTAGCATCTTTGGCTTCCGCCATTTTTGTAGACTTTGTAGTTGAAGGAATCAGATTACCACTCTTGTCGTAATGCATTTTGTTAGTTAATCTGTAAACTTTGTTTCCTTCTTCATCTACAGTTGAGTCACTCAAGAACCAATCTTTCCTTTGCGGGACTCTTTCGACCGATTTTGCTTTTGAAATTAGTGTTGAGGCCCCTCCGGTGTCTTTTCCTTGATACCGTTTTCTTAAATCTGGAATATCATTGTCAATTTCGGACTGTTTCCAGTTAAGCTGATGCTTTTCAGCATCGATAACAACCTGTGCGTGTCTTACAGCTCTAGCTAACTCATCCGGGCTAGCACCCTGGAAGGTCATATCGGTGATAAGATTGGAAATCTTACCCATTTCCATACCTTTATTGAATCCATCTCCGCCCTTTTTCTTTGGAACTCCAACTTCTGGAAGTCCCATTGCCTTTCCTCCAGGATAAGCTTCGCTAGGATCAAAGTTTTCCAATCCTTTCAGGGGTCCGGAGGTCTTTATCTTTTGACCTTTTGTCGGGATTACAAGAACTGTATCGCCATCGAAGTCTGCACCAGAAAGACGCTCTGCTACTTTTGGATGAATTCCAACAGCGTCTTTGGCGTTGTGCATAAATTCGTTAGCATCTTTTTGCTTATTATTTACTTTAAGAACAGGTATCTCAAAGATACCCTGATGAGGATATCTTACAAGTACTACTTCTTCACCGTTTTCGTACTGTGGCGCATAGATTTCATTCTCTTTAATGTTCGGAACAGGGAGAATAACATGTGATGCCTGCCTCGGTAAAGCAGCAGCTTTTAAATGAACGGCATCTGAATCGCATCCATCCGCAAAAGAAACTAAAAGACGCTTCTTAATCGCTGGATTAGTAAGCGCCATAATTTCGTTATACTCATCTTCTTTTTGTTCTTGAACAATTTTCAGCTGAGTTTCTGCCATTGAAGGATACTGTTTTGAAAGAAACTGTGACGACAGTGTTCTACTCCAGTTCTGCCAATCTCCTTCTTCATTAACAATGTTCAACGCTCCTCTTTGACCGCCCGGTTTGATAGCGGCTCCGAAAGGATTGTCTTCATCAACATTTCCGTCTTCACCCTTTTTCATTGGTTTTAAAACGGAATTGTACTTATCGCCAAGCATCGGTACGTCTTTTGTTTTGTTGGTATTAAACACAACATCGTATCCTTCTGGAATATCATTTGAGTAAATGGCCATTCCTTTTAAGTAATGAGTTCCGTTAACACCAATTCGAACCTGAGCGTATTTTGAACCACCCATGTCCAAATCCTCGACGCCTCTTCTTAATTCGATTACGCCGTCCATGTTCTTTCCACCATCTTCAGCATAACGAATGTAAACTCTATCAGAAGAAATGCTTTGCACTGGCTTCTTTCCTTCGTAATGTCTTCCACCATCATCAGAATAATAGTCGGCAACGTTGCTGATCATTCCTTTATTCTGTGCAACATCTTTAAATGTTGTTCCAGGAGGGCATAAAACTTTTACGGTTGTAGTTTTACCAGTTCCAAGCTGTTCGATAGGAATGTTGTAAACAACGTAGCCTTCGTCTTTTAACTTCTGAACAGCAGTATTCAGTTTAGTCTGGCTAATTCCCATTTCTGTTTCTACGCCTAGACCAATATCAATGTACTTTTTCTCTTCAACACTCTTTTTAAGTACTTCTGCTGTCGCATTCGTAATTTCAGTACGTTCTTTAGTCTGTCGGTTAAGCAGCGATCTGACAGAAGATTCGTTTGGCATACCAAGTCTGTCTGCAATCGCTTGATAACTCATTCCTTTATTCCGTAGCTTAACGGCCTGATAATATCTTGCGTTTCTCTCCTGATCATTAGCAAACGATCTTCTAGCTCTGAATTCGGAAACAGTCATGCCCAAAGACTTTGCAATTTCGGAGTCACTCTTTAATCCTTTAGATTTTGCGTATTCAATTTGCGCCAAAATATCATCGTCGCCCTGGTAAGGATTTTTTCCACTACCCCACGGGTATCTTCCAGAATGTCTCGGAGTGCCATAATGATACAGATACTCAGATTCATCAATCGTATATAACTCTCTGTCACTCATGGCGTTTCTCCTTACTTATGATACTTTTTTAATATCTTTTCTTCGATAAACCTATCTCTACTTTCGATCACATCCATAATGTCTTGAATTTCTTCAGGATCTGGTTTGTGAAATATCACTTCTCCGTTCTGGTAAATTCTCAACTCTGTCTCTATAGATTTCGGATTTATCATGTACTCATGACAATAAAGAGCGGCATAAATTAAAAGCTGCTCAATGTGAACTGGAGTTGTTCCAGTTTTTAAATCATGAATTCTAAGAGACCTATCGGTATAGAGAATTGAATCGGTGGTTCCAAAGCAGTAATCAGAATAGTATAGAATTACTTCAGGTTCCATTCCAAAACGAATAGCGTCATTAATGTAATTAGATAAGTTAACAACCCATTTGTCTGGATCAATCAAATATCTTGGAATTCCGTTCATTAAAAGCCAAACGGCAATAGTCGTTTTGTCGCTTTTCTTTAATGGGATTCTTTCTTTAATCATTTTTGCTGCAAGCTTGTGAAGCAACTCTCCAATTGTTGTAGACGACTGAGTCAGAAATCTTTCTTTAAAAGTGTCGTCGTCATAGTTAAGCCAGCTGCTTTTACTTGCGCTCATAAAAGCATGTTTACCTGCAAGTTTCGAATGATCGTTGAACTGCATTTAAAACTTCCTCCTCGTTTTCAGGACAAATAAAAGATGCATAAGACATCTCGTTCATCTTTTCAACATAATAAGGCTGGTTTGGCCTAGTTGAAGATTTCGATTCTCTTTTGCATTCAAGGGCCGCCCATCTATCCCCGTAAAGAATTAAAAGATCTGGAATACCTTGAGTCATTGTTGGATCATTCTTTAACACGATGCATCCCGGAAACCGTTCTTTAATTTTCTTTTTTAATTTTGCCTGGTATCTGTTTTCCGTCTGACCCATAAAAATCTCCACAAAAAAAATAAGGAAAAGGACGATGAACTAAAAATTCAAAGTCACATTTCCTTCTCTCCTATTAAAGGCGAGTTTTTTTGCGCGTGTGATTAATTAAAGTCAATTGGAAAAATATCTTGCTTCATTGAAATTACGTTTTCTTTTTAGTGCTTTATTTATTGCAATGTCAATCGGCGCTGCCGATCTAACGTAATAGTAATAAAGGTCTGTATATGAAGTGTTCAATCTATCTATTCTTCCAGCAGCTTGCACCGTAGTACGATAAGAATAGTTTTGCGAATAGAATATAATTACATTTGTGTCTATACAGTTCCATCCTTCACAGGCTGCATACTGAACAAGATACGCCCATTTTTCTGTTTTTAAAATTGGTTGGTGCTTATGCCCATTCCACTCGGAATACTGTATTCCCGAATCGTCACAAATTTTTCTTAAAATGTCTAATTCGTAATCGAAATTGTAAAAGATTATTGTTCTTGGATTTTCTTCCATAAGTTCTTTTACTTTTTCAATTCTATCGGAGTCACTGTTAACAACTTTTCTTAATAGATAACATAACTGTGAAATATCCATGATGGGTTCGTTGTCATAAATGTTCCAACGATTTACCATTATCATCCGATAGTCAACCTTATCGTATTTACAAATTACAGGAACGTTGTGAGAAATTGTTGGACGATCAAACTTCATGTCTACTAGAATATCATTTCTATGTTTCATAAGAATTCCAGTATCGATGTATTTCTTTATACTTGGAAAACGAGAATATCTTTCGTAAACGCAATGTCTACTACGAAATTCTGTAATGTTCTTGTAAAAGCCATTTGCTATAAATACTGGGGCATAATCAACCCATTGATCCCCAGGGGTAGCTGACAATAATATCCATTCATTTCTCTTTGTAATTTTTAAGAATGCTTTTGTCCAAGCTCCATAGCCAACGACTCTTTGTTCGTCAAAAATAAAGAACTCGTTTTCTCGTCCGATATACTTTTTAATATTATTCCAACTGTCTATTGAAACTTTAATTCCACATACACTTTCGTCGATGTTGGTACTTAGTCTGAACGGTTTAAGTTCGTCTTCCCATTCTTTAGTATCTCGTTTTTTAGCTGTAGTTATTATTACTAAATTTTTTGGTTTCCTCGGTTTCAAATATCTTCCTTTATTGTTAACGGATAATGAACCATCAATTACTTTTGTAAAGTAATAGTAAATTGCTGTCCTTGATTTTCCACTACCGACACCGCCGCAAAGAATACAGCCATTTTTCATTTTTGTTACTGCTTCTATCTGATGATCATACAACTGTATTCCCATAACTCACCTCAAAAAAAAAAGAGGAGACTGGATTAACCAGCCCCTCTTACAAATATCATTCGAAGAAATCGTCGACATCATCGTTTGACGATCTAAGCGCACTTGCTTCAACCTGAAGAGCACTAAGATACGCAGTAACGCCACCGTTGCGATTATTGTACGGATTAATCAGAACTCTAGCATTATCGATGTAAAGATCGTCCAAATCGCCAACGTTGTGCTTGTCAAGATCGGTTTCGTTATCGCCGACTTTGAGACGAATTTTTGGATCAGTTCTACGATACCGTACTTCTTCTCCTCTTTCCTCCATCTGCTTTTCAGCTTCGAGTTCTTCTTCGGTCTTAAACTTCACGTTTACAGTAAGAAAAAATCTAGGAGAATCTCCTTCTTCGCGAGGAGCTGAAACTTTCACATTCCATCCATCGTCAACAAGATCCTGAATTACGAGCGGATCATTTCCGTAAATATAATCCGGATCATTTTCCTTAAGCTCAACAATAAAAGAACGCCTGTAGATTTTCTTTCCATCAAGAATCTCTTCATAAGCATTCTCTCTAAAATATCTGTTGTCTACATCAGGAACGCCACCAAAGTTACGCTTACGCCAACCTTTCACATTATGCATAATAATTGCATTGTTGTTAATACGAATCTTCTTCGTTACATAATTTCCATTCTGTGTCATCATTAATCTCCTTTTTAAAATGGTAATTCATCGGATGTAATATCCATCATCGGCGGCAATTTCTCATCGGACGCAAATTTTTCAAAGTCACAATGTTTACCGATTTCAGATTTCGCATCATCGCATAATTGCTGGTAATAGGATTTATCAATAAAGTTCTCTAAGTAAGTTCCCTTAACAGACGATGACTCAAGCCATCTAAATCCTTTCGTACCAGTAACAGCCGAATACTTATCAGTGTCGGCTTCTCTCAAAAGCAAACCTCCGCCACAGCCAGTACAAATTGGAGTAAACAACCCAACACGACCAATAAACCTATAGTCATGACCCGTCGCGATCATTTCATCCAATTCTTCGTCGCTCTTTGAAGAATATCTTTCTAACAGTTCGGCATTCGATTTCGTAAGCTTACTGAGGTCCATCGACCTAAGCTTCTTTACCTTTTCAAACTCGGTCACATCTGGAAGACCTTCATTCATATCCAAATATAATGCGGACTTCGTTGTCTTAGTTTCACACATGTCTTCAAACTTAATATCTTCTTTACTGAACAACGATTTAAAGACATACGGAACCTGAAACTGTGTTCCTGTTGCAGTCCAGCAGCCGGCATGTTTTCCGCCTTTTGTTCTTTCTCCAAACTCATCGTACTTTGCAATATAAGTAGATTCGTTTACGAGACAGAACTTTTCGTAGGTTGCCTCGTGCTCGAATTCGTAACCGTACTTTCTTCCAAACTCAATTACGAAATTCTTCTGTTCGGTTGTCATGTTTGGAATCTTAATCGAATCTGTTTTGAAATGGATTATCTTCCAGCTCTTCTTCTCGAACTCACGTCTCAGAGTCAACATGAAAAGAGCTCCTCGCTTAGCGACTATGTTGTCAATGTTTCTCGGATCTCTAGCCGGATTCTGAAATCCTGCCGAAGTTAATCCATAGATACTATTGATCGGAAGCTTAAGGGCTTTACTTAACGATTCCATCTGTTCATCATTCTCTAAGTATTTTTCGAGTTTTCCGTTGAACAATGTTTTAAGCGTATCAATATCTTTGTGTTTGATTGCAATACGAGCGTCAAGCAATGCTTTATAATTCTTTGTGTATTTTCCAAACAGATTCAAAGCAATAATTGAAGAAGGATGCATCGAAGCAATATCCAGCAAACCGACATGCTCAGCGTAACCAATCTTAGCTTCAACGTATCCTCCTTCGGATGGATCCATTCCGAGGTAAATACTTTTATGCTTAGGAGACGGAGGAGCAGAATATCTTGCGGTGTCTATTCCGTATTCACTAAATTCGTATCCTTCGAACCTATTGAATTCATTATACGTTCCATCGCTTGAAATTCCTGTCGACAGATCTGTATAAACAAGCTGCGGATTTTTCTCTTCTCCAAATATCATTTTAAGAGTAAGTCTATTTGTTGTGTCGTTAACAGTTCCTCCGGACAAGTCGGCAAGAATCTGTCTTGCTTCCCAATCTGTTGCACAAGCATTGAAAACCATTTCGGTTGCGATAACGTCGTTTGCACAATAGTCCGCAATCTCATCCCAATGTTCAGGAGAAACGGCTTCGTCCCAAGGATAATGGTTTTCCTGATGATTTGCATTCAAATCAATCTCCCAACGTTTTAAGCTCTGTTTCTTTGTAGAAAAGTCATAAACGTCAGTATATGACAAGCCATACGCTGGCGCGTATTTCGCATCCTGAAAGCCTTTAATAATTTTCTGTGAAATATCATTAATCTGCGCTGGCGTTTTACCAATCAATCTCGAATACAAAATGTGATTGTCGTAATCCCTATTGTTAAAGCCAACAAGTTTATACTTAAGCAAATGCTCAATCTCAGTTGGCGTTGGATTAATCATCTTTGTAACATACTTCTTTTCCAAAGGTGTTCCAGCCTTCTTGTAACAAACAACAAGTAACGCCTCAAGGTTCTTTTCTTTATCTTCCGGAAACGACTCAACGTCGAAGAAGACCATATCACTTTCTTTTGGATACGGTATAGGCTCTAAAGCGTCATCCGATTTGTAATGAATATCAGCAACCTTGGTTAAGCATTCAGATTTATGATGTGTACTACTACCTGCAAACTTGATTACAGAATCTTTCATATCTGATAGATCGTATTTCATACCAGAATTGTAAGCTTCGTCGAACAAGTAACAAATATAATTTACTTCTGGTGTTGTAAAACCGTGGTATTCTTTTCGCAAACATTTTGAAATCATATTTCTCAACATTTGCTCATTCTTAACACCTTCCCAATCAAGCATCTTTCGTTCACCTCCTTTCAAAGGCAGCCCAGAACTAATTGTTGCAATCGGAATATCATTGCATCTAGTAACCATTCTTCTCAAAGAAGCATCTCCTTGAAATACTTTAATCTCAACCTTATCGTTATACTTGTTTGAAAGCTTAGTTACGTCTCCCGCGTAAATATAATGCAAATGAATTCCCTTTCCACTCTTGCTTAATTCAGCATAAGTTTTAGGCCAAACACTTGCTGCTTCCAAATTCTTTTCGAAACTCTTTTCTCCGTCATCTCCAGGAATATCAAAGTCTATAACAATAAGATTCTGAGGAACTTTTACGTAATGGAGCTTCCTCGTATCAATATCTTTTAAGGTCTTCTTACAATTGGCCCATTTGTACTTCGGAAATCCTTCATCGTTTGCATACTGAGCCGGCATGTCTTTAAGAGTGTCGTCAAGCAACGACTTTCTTTTTTCAAACTTAAGCCAACTTCCGTTTACAACTAACGGAATATCTTTCTTATCGTCCGGAGTCATAATAAACTTTTCTGTTTTAAATCCGGTGTACATATTACTTCCAAACCTATTGTGCGATTCATATGTATTAAAGTAGTTTTTTAGTTCCTCTTTAACGGCTCTCTTACTCAAAGGATAAAGAACCTTAGCATCGTCACAATATATCTTGTAACTCTCCCATGCAGACTTAAGAGAAACTTGATCTTCAATCACATACGTTTCATACATGTCTTCCATAAAGTTATAGAAGTCATTCGTTGCACCAATCATGTTTAATGGAATGTAATTATTGTAAATATCAGGATCTTCCTCAAATACTTTTAAACAATGATACGTTATCGCTCCATACTCAAAGCTAATCTTTTTGATGAGGTCGTTATACTTCTTCATTGGGATTTTGTCACCGGTCGGAGAAACATCAATGAGTCTTCTTGTAATTCCAGATTTTGCATCTGTAATCTTTACAGGCTTATTGGTTCCCATAATTAAAAAGGTATTAAACCTCATCGTGTACATAGATCTAAATTTCTCATTAATCACAAGTGTTTCATGAGAAACAAGACTATTAATTCTAGAATTATCTTCTATACGACTTAAGTCACCATCATGCTGTATTGCAACAATCGGATTGTTCTTAAACGCTTCTAATGCAAACGAATCGTTCGACGATCCTAAGCTTTTTGCATCAAATGACGAACAATATCCATGAAACAATTTCTCAATAATGTTTAACACTGTTGACTTACCTGTTCCAGGACCACCATAGAAGACCATAAACTTTTGAATATCTTTTGACTTACCAGAAGCAATTGCTCCGATAGCCCATTCAATCTTTTTACGTTCTTCTGGCGCGTACAATACTTGCATCAATTCGTCGTATGCAGAAATATCACCAGGTGCTAATGCGTAATCCAATTTACGAGTAGCGTAATCCTCTTTCTTTACGATCGAATCTCCGAAGAGAATCTTTTCGTCTAATGGGTTGTAATTGTCAACCATTTGTTTCTGAACATACTTATGCCATTTGTCGATAGAACCTGAATTCGAATCCCACATCCATTTAACGGAAATATCACCATCAAATGTTTCTTGCTTCTTTTTCTTAGCAGCCAACAATTCTCTGTCTATTAAATCGACAACGTCATCCTGACTGGTTGACCAAAATCCACGCTCTTCATCCCAAATAGCATAGAAGTCACCACCGCGAATCATTAGATCCTTAGACCTTCTGACTTTAAAAGTCGGACTGATCTCAAGCCATTGCTTATCTCTCTTTTTGATAACAGTGGTATTAATTATCAAAAAATCTAACATCGCATATTCATTCTCCTTTCAGACCTAACAATTTGCGAAAATTTCAAAAGTGTGACAGAATGACAGATTTTTTTCATACCTATATATAAAAAATATTTTTTAATTTTTTCTTTAAGGTAATAGAAAAAACTGTCATTCTGTCACAAAATGCTCTAAAACCGCATAAATAAGCCATTTTAGAGCATTCGAAAACTGTCACAAAACTGTCACAAAACTGTCACAAATTCAATTTTTACTGTAATTAATCACAGTGATTGACCGAAAATTTTCGCTTGTGACAAAAAAAACTGTCACAACGGCAGTTTTTTACATGAAACTGTCACAGAAAATATCCGTAATTTTCAATACACCACGCCTGCATTTGATACCAAATTTCAACATTTCTTTGATCGGTTTTTGGATTTTTCAACGGAAACAATCCGCCAAATCCGTCTGCACTATAATGTCTAGTCATTAAATTATCTATCCAATGATCGATTCGTTCGACGCATTCTTCATCGAAGTCCTCATCTCGACAATCATCCAAGCCCAGATTGTAGATCATTATCCAGAACCACTTCTTAATTCGGTCACCCTCTTCAGGATCCCACAGAATATCACCGATTCTTTTTGCTATCCCGATTATTACTTCAAGAACTGTACAGTCGTCAAATGTGTTTCCTAAAATATCATCGACTTCCTTATCGGTATAGCCATACTCAATAGCAAAAATGTGATGAAGATAAAGGCCATCTCCAATTCGATTCTGATCATTTTTTAGAAAGCATCGAAAACGAATTAGAAATAGCCTATTTAAAAGACAAATATAATTAGCGTGGTCTTCATCACAAACCATATTACATAGCCATTTAAAATATGCGTCTTTCAATCGTTCATCGGACCTATTAGTCCGTGAATCCATTACATTCCTCCATAAACTTTGCGTAACTTGTATTCGAAATTAATACTTCATAATCGATTCCGAGTGTTTCGTTACGAATATAAACAGCATCTTCGTCTGAATCAAGTCTAATTTTAACACCATCATCTCCAATACAATTGTCAATATCCAGCTTCTCATTCGTTAAATCGTCAGCAAGTACATTGTCAACCGTATAGAAGGTAACCGTGTTCAGGTCAAGTCCATACCCAGCCTCATTCGAATCAATCTCGTAAGGAGGTCGATATCCGTCGTCGACTGGGTGCTCTTGTTCTGCTGCTGCTTGATCCAAATCGTATTCCTCGCTTTGTTCGTAGTCTGTATCGTTACTTTTTGGCCTGGTGTAATATGCACTATAATCTCTCGCTAAAGCCTTATACTCAGAAGTTCTCTTTACAGAAATATCAGGAACGCTAGAGAATTCAACCTTTTTAATTGGTGAGTCTTCTTTTTTGCTCTCTTCCTTAACGTTACAAATATCTTTCTTTTTGCTTTCAGCCTTTAGCGCATCCCAACGATTCTCTAATTCTTTAGAATACTTATCCTTATAGTATGTATTCAATCCAAGCCAAGCCCCGATTCCTCCGATCGCCACTCCGCCTAAAAATATCAGGAATCCATTACCATGTTCCATTGTCTATTTCCTCCAATAATTTGGATCTAACGAAGTCTGAGATGTTTGGTTCCATCCCAGACTCCATTAACTCCAAATATTTACTTCATAAACAATCGATTGCTCTAGTTCCGTAAATCGTTGTCTTAAAGCTTTCAGGGCTATCGTCGACATCGTACAGCTTGAAGCAATTCGGTCTAAGAAGTACGCAGTCTCCCCAGATTGCAGCTTCGTCGTTTGTCTGAGGATACAGATTGATTCCAAGATCGATTGTTGCAGGAGCTCCAGGCATGCTCTTATCCCAGCCCCAATTATATCCAGGACGAATTCTCTGAAAACCAATGCTTCCGAACAGATCATTCCACGTAACAATGTAACCAGCGTCATACTTCTTCTGAGCCCAAATTACAGCATTCCTGACACGATCAATATTTGTGATGAATCCGTTCAAACCTCTGTCGAAAGTCGGATTACTCGCCTCATAATATCTTTCAAGAAGCGGTTCATAAGTTGTCGGGTCACCCTTCTTTACAACTTTCTTTACAATTTTGGTCTTGCCATCCTTATCAACGACTTCCTCTTCGACTTCAGTTTCTTTAATGTTGTATCTCAGTTCTTCTGCAGCTTCTTTTCCATACTTTTCTTCAATTCTCTTATACAGATTGTTGAGATGCGCTTCAAACATCGATGCTGTAGCACCTGCTGCCAGAGCATTGACGTTGAGCTGATTAGCTCCACCAACAATTGCACCAACTCCTACTGCCTTAAGAAGAACCGGGAGAGCAATTCTCTTTCCAACTTTTCCGCCAAACTGAATATAATTGGCTGCCATGCTCTTTGTCTTCTGCGGAACAGAGAGTTCTGTGTTCTCACGAATCTCGCTTGCCTTTTCACTTACTTCTTCAATATCATTGCTTGATTCCATAACAGCTTTAATCATTGTAATGTCGCCTACAGTAAGCAGCGCGAGTCCAAATCCAACAACATATGTCGGCTTCTCTTTAATAATTGTTACTACTGGTCTTAATGCTTTACCGCAAATACCAGATACAAATCCTGTAATATTCATCATTAATCTCCTTTTCTATTATTTATTTCAAATATCAGTTAATCGGCTCAGGTCTTGGAAGTAATAAATAGAAACCTCCAGTCATATTAGGCATAACCTTCGCACCAGATAGATCTCTCCAACACCAGCTATAATCTGTCCATTCCGATTTAACGTGGAAATGATCGTACCATTCAGCAACGGTTAAATATCCTTCTTTGTTTGTTCGAATTGATCTATTCATCCACTCCAAAGTTAACTGTGCATCATCCTCAGTTTTAAATGTGTAACTGGAAATATCTTTCCTGGCACGTTCACGACCTCGATAATCGTTTCTAACCTGATTATTCTGCCTATTCCGTCCGTAATAATCGTCGTAACTGATCAAACGACTATCGTTATTACTTTTCCCATAGGAAACGGTTGAGCTGTCACTTACCTCTCCTGAAAATATCCCGTTAATAATCGCATGCAATGTTGATGCGACTACTCTTTTAAAACCAGGAATGACAACGTTTCGCTTAGCCTCGTTCCAAACCGTTGAAATATCTTCCATAACAAACGCTTCTTTTGTCTTTTCCAGTAGATTCTTTTTGCGTTTTGTTACAACGATTTCGTTGGAATCAGGCATTGGCGTTAATTCATTCTTTTCTTCACTCATTTGCTAATACCTCTTAGAAAAAAAAGAAGCTCGGTTTATGCAACCGAAACCTCTTCTTTCGAACCGGATGTCGTTACTTCTTTATTATCGTCTTTCTTGAATACGCTTTTTAACACTTCAAGCGCGTCATCTTTAAAATCTCGATGCGTAATTACCTTATACGTGTGACCTGCCACTATCGTTCCTGTCGCGGTCTTTGCTGTCCAAACGCAAATCTTCTGTACATTCGTAAGGACTACATCCCGAACCGCGCAATTCGCAATAGTTTCAACTCCCAACTTTGCTGCTGCCGCTCCGATACTTCCGATGACAAACTCTGTTACAAACTCTGTTCCCATAATATTTTCTCCTTTCGAACATTCTGTTCTCTATTAGAGTCAATGTTATTTTCGCGAATTAAAAATATAAAAGAAAGGAGCATTAAGCTCCTCTCCTTTATGCTGCGGCGTTTCCCTCAGTGGAAGGTTCAACGGGTTTTACTGCATTCTTCTTTTCCGCGACCTTCGCCTTAACAACGGTGATTGCTTTCTTCACTCCGATTCCGATGAGCTTTGTTGCAATTGCTGCACCAATACCCGCTCCGAAACCGATAGCGATTTCCTTAATTCCTCCGCCGTTAATAGCTGCTGATGTTGCCTGATTTACTGCATTGTTTTCCATTTTATTTTCCTCCTTGGCCTTTCGCCTATTAAAACCTAATTAATTTTCGCGAATTAAAAGGGGATCTCTGGAATTGTCCAAAGAACCCCTTGATCATCCCTTCAATACATTACAGGGTCTTTCCCGAAACGAAGCAGGCAGTACTGTCTCTTTACACCATCGTATTCGATGAAACCTCCTTCGTCTGGTTTAAATATAAAGTTGACCCACTCTCCTGGATCGTTATACTCATAAAGCATTCGTTCGTCGATTTCACCAGAAGGTAAGCCAATGCACTGCTTAAGAGTTGCTAATGATGCGGATCCCTTAGTGAATTCTTTATTAAATTCTGCTTCATCGAGCTTCAGCTGTTCATAACTGGACCAGAAATACGATCCGTCTGGTTCAAACTGGAACACTACCTGGTGCGCTCCTTTTCCAGTTTCATAAACGTTTGCTCCCGGAATCGGAGGAACTGTGCTGAATCGATCCATAGCCGGCTGAGAGATAATATCATTAGATTTCTTCTCGCCGAGTGCATTCTTGATCGACTGCTCAAGGGATGTAATCTTTTCACCCTGGGCATTAGAATATAAAGTTGCAGCCTGCAGACTAGCTCCAAGAAGCTGAATGGTCTTTGACTGCTTACGAGTTCCAACAAATATCATAGCTTCTCCTGTTGCAGAAGCGACAGCCGGAAGAATCGCATGCTTTGCGTAAGTACAAACTTTTTCCGGTTTAGAAAGTTCTCGGCCAAGTTCTTCGGATTTCTTATCAAGATCTTCCTTCACCTTCGTGCCTTCGATAAAAGCAATAATTGTTGAAACCGTTGTAATTCCCATTCCGGTACCGATAAGAAAGTCCGGATTCGAAATAAGTGCTGTGGCGTATGAGGCGCCTTTCGAGATTAAGTCTTTTAGCATTTTTCAGTTCTCCTTTCCAAAAGACAAAAAAAAGAAAGAACAATTGGCGAGAATCGAACTCGCGATTCTTAATCTATTAAGCGTTTAATACCACTAAACTACAATCGTTCTTTCTATTATACGGCGTGTTAATTTCGCGAATCGATTACCTGAATATCAATGGCCGTGGACAAAGCTTCATAAGTCCTTACCGTCATATGACCATCTCGGAGAGCTTTAAAGATTGTTGCCATTGAAACGTGTGTGGCTCTCTCCAGTTCGAGATAGGTAAAAGATTTCTTCATAACTTCCTCCCGGAATTTTTTCACATCGAAAAATACCCGTTTTACTTTTTGATTAGACATTTCAATCACCCCTTGCTTTTGCAAATATCTTTGCATCGGATTCGGAAGATGCCCATACATACATTATGGTCGTACCATCGTTAAGTATAATTGGATCGGTATGCGTTTCTTCGTCTCTGCTTTTACGAGAATATCCATCAACTTGCTTAACCTGTATCTCGCGGCCTTTAACCTTAACCGAATACAAGAATTCTTTTTTCATTAGCTAAACATTCCCTTCAATGCTTCATGCATAATGGAAATATCTTCTTTCGGTTCTTCCCCAGCTTCTTTAACAGCCTTAACAATTGCATTAAGCATAAGTTCCATGCCATCCTGAACACCGGTTGTATATGCTTCGATTGGAGTTTTATTAAATTCTCCAGCCATTACCCGATCAACCAATCTTGACGCCGAAGTTTTAAGCACGTCAGAAATTACATTTTGCTTAATACGCTCGTTCTTTTCATCACTCATTTGTTGTGTTCTCCTTTTCGTCAGCAAAAATATATTTCTACCTCATAACGACACAATTCTTCAGCGAATAAAACTCATTCGGAGAATATGTCTTTCTGAGTTTATGGATCTTATCGCGCAGTTCTGAGTCGTAGGCACGGATCGTAACCGTCTCTCCAGTGTTCACGCCATCGTGCCAGATCTCAAAACTGTAAATATATCTATTCTTTTTCAGCATTCTTGACTGTCTCCGGATCAACTCCGAGCCTCTTAGCGATAAGCTTCACAAATTCGTTATAGCATTCTCCGAGAAACATCTGTGCCTGACGCTCAGTGAAGCCATGGTTCATAAGTTTTGTTACTAAACGTTTCATTTCCTTTCTCCTTTTTCTGCCGCATTAACAACGGCTACTCCAGCAATCATTCCTAAAATGAAACAAAGCGCCGCTGTAATAATCACCAGCAGCGCAACTAAGATTCCTGTCATTTTGATACCACCTTATTAAATTTACTCAAAGCTTCGCCTCGATCGCTGTAGTCGTGATCCGTCTCATCGATCTCAAGCGACAAACCGCAATCGCACTGACTGTTGATCCATACTGGCTCGTTATCATTAAGTTCAATACTCAGCTTCTTGAATCGTTTGCCACACATTGGGCATCTCGTAACGATTCTAATGTCCATAAAATCCTTCAACTCATCCATGCTTTGTTTTCCTCCTTATCGTTAAATACAATTGCGACGTCTTCTGCACTGTTTACAAGGATCTTAGTGTCGCATACAATTGCGATTAAAACACCGTCATGCCAGATTTCAAAAGACGCCCCTTCTGGTTTATTGATCACCGGCATCTTCGGGCTCCTCCAACGCGTCAACCTTACTTGAAATAATTTCCACTTTCTGTAAAAGGTCGTCTATTCTATCGTGAGCGTAGTCAGTTCTAGATTCATAAGTATCGATATTATCGAAGAAATTATACAGAGCTACAGCGATTAAAAAAGGCGCTATAATCATTACAAAATATCCGAGACAAATCGCGACCTCTTTCATTTTTCTTTACCTTCGAACTTCACCGGTTTGTGGGAATGTTCATTTACAGGTTCTGTAAGACATTCGTTGCACGGATCTTCAGTTTCCGAAATATCTTTAAACTTGCACTTAGGGCAATACTTGTCAAAATCGACAAACTTATTTGTTTGTTCCATAATACGCTCCTTTTATTTTCGAACAGACTACCTGATAACTTTCATCCGCAATCAGGAAGTCGCCATTGTTTAATACCAAAAACGTGTTCTTATTGTCGTTACCATTTGGAGAAAAATAAACAATCTTATTTACGTTTATAGAAACACGTCTTTTAATCGGACTAGCCGATAGTTTACAAGTTAATTCAATAAATGCTGTCACTTAATCTAAATCTCCTTTTCGTCAATAACCTTATACATAACTCCGTCCTCTGGAATAACTTCAAACTCCGTAGCGATTGTCATGCTTGGCGGAGCCATCACCGTAGCGAACACATCATTATCGGCATACACAGACATTGGCGTCTGGTCGTAGTCCAACGCGTAGTGCTTCATAATTGCCTTAGCCATTACGACCTTGCTTCCAAGTTTAAACTTTATGTACTTAGGTTCGTTCGCATCTAAAGCGGCCCAATCGTAGAAGACTGAGCCACAATACGGACAATATTCACCAGTTATTGGAGCACCACAATTAGGACAGTTTAATTCAGACTTTTTTCTCATTTCCTATCTCCGTACAAAATATAAAAGTCGAGCAGTTCGCATTCGGCTTTATAGAGATTTGTAGCGGCGTCTTTCACCGCTTTCTCAAGCCTTTTGCGTTCTGCCCAATACTTGTCTTCATCTTCGTCCCAAACCCTGGCGACTTGAAGCTTACTCAGATCAATATCAAGCTTCCTCTTCGCTAGTTTCTGCAGCCGGTCCATTATAGAGAACCTCTTCTTCAGAATCCTGATACGGATTTGTTCCAAAAGTCTGAAGTACTCTGATCGCCTGATCCACCTTGGCATTAAGAGCTACCTGTTGCTTCATGAATTCTCTGACATTACTGAAGTTACTATTCCAAGTATCACCGTCGATGTTGCGAGCATTTCTAATGTCCACAAGACACTGATCGAGTCCTTCGATCTGACCCTGGATACCGATAATTTCATGTGACATCTCATACTGAGCTTCGGAAATGCTCTTGACTGTCTTGTTGTTACTGAACATAGCCCGATCTACTGCGATGCGAGCTGCAAAATATCCACCGATGAAACCAAGAAACATAGAAAACGCAAGTGTTAAGATTGTCATATTATTAGTCCTCCTTTGTACTTTCAATAGCAATCATTTTGTTGAGATACACACGAGCTTTCTCCAAATCTTCCACCCCGCCTTTTTCATGGAATCTGGTTATGTACTTAATCAGGCTTCCGTGATAGAAAGACTCCGGATCTGGAACAAAAGCCTCAATAATATCAAACACTTCAAGGCCATTCTTTCCTTGATAGTGCTGTGGATGGTTAACCATATCCGGTTTTTTCCAGTCCTGCTTTACCTCTTTTGTAAAGCTCAATTCACACTTCGATGACATCTAATTTACCTCGCCACCGCTAACTCCGTTGCATCTCGTCGCATATTTCAGACCGTGTATAACCCCGTCACGGTATCTCAGTGCGCCTCTGAGCTGCTCTTCATCAGCCAAGTGCCGATTATGCTCGACAGCAAGCTCTGTTTCGTGCAGTTTTTCTGTTAAGTCCCTGCATTTTGCTTCAAGCTCGGAAATATAATCATTGCGATTATTCAACTGATCCCTCAGTTCATCTACTTCTCTTGTATAGTCACTCATTCGATCCACCTCCAAACAGAACTGCAATAGTTCCTTTACAGTCTTCGCAGAAATCCATGTAAGTTCCTCCAAAAGCTTCATCCAGGATCCGGATCTTTGTCTTGTACTCACCATGCTTGCCGACGTTCTTTCGGATCGGAATATACTTTACCTCGGCGCTTCCTTCGATCTCTTTCCCACACATGTCACAATAGACTTTAGTCACTTTCATTCTTCTACCTCCTCTTCGAGCCACTCTAATAAAGTCTCGATAATTATTTCCTCTGTATCTGTCCATGAACTCTTGAACAAAACATCTTCTGGAGCAATCTTGAATAAGTCTTCCCATACAGGATTCTTGTCGTCCTTGTAATACATTGCCGTTTCAATCTCTACTCCGCCTTGAGAGTAATCATGATCAACCGACAAATATAACCGCTTGAGATCGTACTTATCCTTTCGTTTCATCTGAGTCCTCCTCGCACCATTTCACAAACGACTTGTAATAATATCCACGGTCATTCGTCACATCCGCTTTCGTTACTATTTCTGAATGAAGTAGTTTTCCAGAATAAAAATTGAGCCTCCAGGACTCATCACTGATAGGCTCAATCTCGAATCGTACGGTCCGCAGATCGTACTTGCACTTATTCTTATGCATAATCTTTAACTGCCGTAAAAACATCAAGAACACTACAATAAATACAAGCGTGATCACTATGATGTATACGGATGCGATTTTAGTCAGTTCCATTATTTTCCCTCGCTTCTACAATTATCTTGTTCAATCCATCGGTCATGTGCTCAATTGGCCATTTAGATGCGATCATGCAGTCTTCTGGTTTTAGTTCGAGATTGTAAGTTCTAAGTCCAAGGACCTCGTATAAAGCTTTAATGTTGTCCGCTCCTCGCTTCATGGCGATTGGATCATAATCTTTGTTAAAATAATCGTTTAAAGCCGGATTCATGAAGACGCCATTATGATTTAGTATTTCATTAAGCCTCTTCATCGATTCTTCCATCGTCGGAACGTCCACTGGCCACTCAAATGGTTCAGTCACTTCATCGAAAATATATTTTTCTTCCATCTTAGTTCTCCTTTTATTCCTTAAAGATTTTGTTCAACCAATTGTATGGGATCTTCTTATTAAAATCGTAGTCCTGTGAAGGTTCCCAAGCCGGATCAATTTTCGGATCTTTGTTTTCAAGTATTTCTTTAACTTTCATTTCTTCCATGGACATTTTTGAAATGTCGTTCAGAATCTCTCGAAATATCTTCATACGTACTCCTTAATACTCCGGTTCAATTTCAAAGAGGCTGAGCTGCCTAACAGACCCAACCTCTTTAAATATCCGGCAATTGATTGCTCCATCTTTCTGCATAGCTCTTTTACCAGCTTTGCATGCACCATTTTCAGTCTTATACAGACGATTCTCAGCACGCTTATCGGAATACTCGATTCTGAGCATCCACTCTCCAGTGTTCTTACTCATAGATCTTGAGATCCCTAAGCGAATACGACCTACCGTCTTCGAGTCCTAAAAATGTCGTCGGCGCGATTGAAAACCATTCTTCATATTCTACAAAGTTTTTATCGGAACAAAAGATCAAAACCAAGATCACCGCATCTTTATCTTGGCGCCGAATGATTTTAGACAGTTTGGCGTTGTCATGCCCGAGAAGCAAGTTGCACATTCTCAGAAATTCCTTCTCCTCAGATGTAAGAAATACTTTTTCCTTAGGAGTCACGATAAACTCGTGCGCTGTCAAGAACTTGAACATGTCCACGCCATACTGTTCTCCTACGACTTCCGCTAGAGTTACTCCAGTGTCCGGATCGTAATAGAATTTCTTTTCACCATCAAGTTTGTAGATCCTATTTTTGAACTCGACCTCTTCGGGAATATCTTTCTCAGTGAATCGATAGTCTCGATTTCGGCATGCATCCATACGGCTGATCAAACCCATGAATGTATAAATCTCTTTTCCGTCTTTCTTCATCATTAGTCTTTACCTCCTCCGTAAATGAAATAAGTAGGATATTTCATTTTGTTAATCTGCCCAAGAATATATGCTTCTTCAGATTCCGTTACCAGTGCTTTAAACCGAGAATAAGTACGAATATCTTCTTCTCCTTCATGGCTCTTAAACATTCTGGTATGCTCTTCTACCTTATAGCGAGAGCCAAGAACGTGATGAAAAATATCTTCATACGCCTCTGCGTCGTACAAGTGATGTGCTTCAACAATTAACCAGTTCTTTTTAGGCATTATTTCTTTCCTCCCATCTCAAAGCCGTCCTTAAATCCACGACGGTATGCCTCAAACATGTCTTTGTCTCCGGAAGCTGCATGCTTTAATTGATCCTTGAGATCTGCATTCTCGAACACCAGCTTGTTGTTCTTTTTTCTGAGCTCGTCGATTGTTCTCTTAAGATTCTCAACCTCATCGGATTTTGCAGCCGCTTTCTCTTTTTTGCTTTTCCTCTTTTCTGCATACTCCTTGACGCTTGCTTCCTGATACAGATACGCCATCTTACCGTTGCGAATTGATTTTGTGCGTTTAAGATCACCTCTCTTACCAAGAACCGAAATATAAGCTTTATCGCAACCGATAATAAGAGAAGCCTCTTCAGCAGTCAGCGTTTTCTCGGTAATCGAATTGAGTAAAATATCAACCTTCTCGAGTTCATACTCTGGAATCATGCAGACGTCATTTTTGCGCCCATCATGTGACGGAAGCTCAGAATGCTCGATAGTCTTCTGTTCACAAAGAAACTTGACGAAAGACGGTTCAAGCTTCATGCTTTCAGGCCGTCCATTGTTATACCGTTTACAGAATTCGGCAATCGGTAAATACTTTGGATCCTCAATGGTTGGAATCATGCTCATTTTCTTTTCTCCTTTTCTGAAAAAAAAAGAAGGCCTAAATATCAAGCCTTCTAATTTTTGATTCACAATCTTTAATACTTACAAACCTTCTACAATCAACTCCAATGTTGAAAGCAGGATGTACGGAGCTAAAACTGCACCGACGAAACATTCAAATCCCGAATGATCCCCCGATGCAAGTTTGCTCCATACTAATACTCCTATCAATACATACGAAATTACGTAATAGATTTTGTACAGTGATTTCTTCATGCTGCACCTCCTATAATAGGGTACGTTTTTATCGCGAATACTGACGAATTTTCTCTTTTAAAATATCTTTCCAACCGGAAACCTTTTTCTTTGCTTCCTCTTTGATTGTTGCCGCTTTGTCGGACTTATACGTATCTCTTCCGGCTTCATACATATAGCCAGCTACGAATGCTCCAACTGTTACACCAAGTGTGATTTCTGTTACAACTACTACAAAATGCCCAAACGTTTTCATTATTTATCTCCCTCCAAGTTTAAAAAGAAAGAAAGCCTGAAATATCAAGCTTTCTAAAGTGTTACTTCAATGTATTCTTCCGGATGATTAGCAATATGCTCCATTACGAGCTTGTATGCTTCTGGAACAATATCTTTCAAATAACCTTCCTGATAGGCGGCCCAAGCATGCTTATAACCATTTAGGAAACCGATCTTATATCCGATCTTTCCGCTGATTACAACTACTAGCGTTGTACCTCCTACAATGTAAATTACTTTTTGATTCTCCTTCCAAAACTGTGATACCTTCTTTAAATACTCTTTCATATTATTAATCTCCTTTTCTATAAAAGAAAGAAAGCCTGAAATATCAAGCTTTCTAAATCTTTAATTCAATAATCTATTTGATCTGTCGATTAAATCTCTTAATTCATTTCCGAATTCATCATTTTGCTTCGCCATTTCAAGTTCTTTCTTCAAAGCTTCTATCGACTTATCAAATTCATCCAATGCTTCTTCGGTAAACCGTCGATTTTCTTCAAGTCTTCGTTCTTCAAGTTCTCGAAGTTCTTCTTCGTGTTTCTTAAGCTGAATACTAATTGATACAAGTCTAATGATTTCTACTGCTAAATAACTTACTGCTCCATAAATCAATGTCTTCTTTATTATTTCGTTCATATTATTAATCTCCTTTTCTATTATGAGAGCGTTAAATATCACGAAAAAAAAAGAAAGCCTGGCCAGCTTCAAACTGACGTCTCTTACAAAAGTAAGCGGTCTACTATTAATCCTATTAGAGTGGTACTCCACACTAAGCTTTCTCCTCATTATAAAGCATGTTCATCTCGCGAACTATAATTAATCAAAGTGAAAAAAGAAAAGAGGCGATTAATTATTTTTAAAGTGATTCAACTACTGCCTTGCCGATTGTAAGTAATGTTTCTGTTGCTGCTTCTGCACAATATCCAGTGACTAAGCCGACTCCCATTGAAGTACCCCAAACTGCTACATCTTTAGATGTTGATCTTTTGATGCCAAGCTTGTTAAGTGACTCAACAAGAATATCTGCTGCGCCTGCTGCTCCTGTTAATGTCGCAACCATATAAACTCCAAACTTAATAACTTCTTTTTTCATAATTTAATCTCCTCCTTAATTTATTCATTTGCCTCTTTTCTATTAAAACCGTGTTAAATTTCGCGAATTAAAAAAAAGAAAGCCTGAAATATCAAGCTTTCTAAATCTTTACAATACCGTGGTGTTAAAATAACCTTTGACCAACGCAAAGGCTTCCGGAATATTCTCCTCAATGAAACTTAACGTTCCTGCCGTGCCGACATATCTGCCGAGTTTGAAGGAAGTCTTAATTGCGAAACCTCCAACAATTCCGACGACTGCGACCTGCGCAAACTTCGTTTTATTCTCATTCCAGAATACCTTTACATTTTCAATCTTTTCTTTCATTTTTATTTTCCTCCGTTTTCTATTAAGACACTGTTAATTTTCGCGAAAATAAAAAGACTTGTTAGTTAACAAGTCCTTCTATTTTATTCGTTAATTTCTCATTGTTGTAAAATTCACACCATCCATTGTCTCGTACATAAGTTCTTCTTTCTTCAAAGTGGGACATTCTAATGTACGGAATATATTCGTGACGTTCACGGCCCTGTCCAACAAACACGGACTTTCCGTAAGCGTAAACGAATTCAACTCCGTTAACGTTCTGTTCCATATAAGAAATTCCCTTTCTGTCGAGTAACTTAATAATATCTTTTTTCAACATAAATCAATTCCTCTCTTTCTATTAAGAGGCATGTTTATGTCGCGAATGTAAAAATATAAAGCTAAGTTCTATTCCCGACCCTATCACAATCGGCCTCAATGATGAGGTTTCCAACCACCCGTTAGGGCTTGTTGGTGTAAATAGAACTTACTCCAAAACATTAGAAGAATAGTATAAATGCTGGCCCGTCGAAAACCAAGCATTAGCGGGTATAGAAATGTCTATACGCCTTCGCGTCTCGCTCTATTCTTCTATTATATAGCGTGTTTATTTCGCGAATTGAAAAAAAAGAAGAAGCCTGAAATATCAAGCTTCTTTCTTTGATTCTTTTGATTCGTTTCTTGCTTTTTTAATCAACTCAACAACTTCTTCAAATTCTTCATCGGACATTTTTTCCATCATTTTTATTAGAACCTCTTTTGAACCAGAATATCTTCCTTGTTCATAAGCCTCCATAATAATGAATAAAACTCCGACAACTGCTAAAACTTTGATGACTTTGTTCATAATTGATCTCCTCTCTTTCTATTAAGAGGCATGTTTATGTCGCGAATTGAAAAATATAAAGGACCGTTTTATTTAGCGGCCCTTTAGTTTAGTCAAGCTCGGACAATCAAGCCCTTTGCAAGATTCATGAGCTTCGGCGGCAGATTACCATCTTTCTCAAACTCAATCACAAGAAGCAGGCTCTTAAATCCTAAATAACTCGTTCCAACCGTAATTGCTACTTTGCCTGTTGTTTCAATAATCGTGCTTACAACTCTGCCGATTGCCTCAACCTTTCGATTCTCAGCCTCAATCACTTTTGCTCGAGCCTCATTCTCTCTGGCTTTAGCCTCGATCATCTTTGTTCCGCACTCACTATCAAGTTTTTCACAAACAATTAACTTCTGATAGTTGGCAAGCGACTTCAAATATCTTTCATCGTCTGCTCCCAGTTTCTGTAAATACTCCTGTACTGCCGTTTTCTCTGTCTCGTAAAAGTTTTCCATAATTTTAATCTCCTCAACTTTCCTATTAAGTAACCGTTAATTGTCGCGAAACACTTTTATTAATAAAAGTGAAAAAAAAGAAAGGCATTGCCCTTCTTGCTTAACAGATGATTGGAATCCTCTTTAATAATTCATAAGATTTCTCTGTAATGACTAACAACTCTGCAATATCTTTATCAGAGAATCCTTTGTCTTTTAATCTTTGAGCTTCCAATTTGTCTTTTTGCAATTGAACAATTACCTTATCGCTAATTCCCATTTTTATTCTCCTTCAGGAATATCACATTCCCTATTATAGGAATGGAAATAATTGCGAATGAAAAAATTTAAGGACCGTTTTATTTAGCGGCCCTTAAATATCTTTATTTTCGTTTCTTCTCTTTTTCGAGTTCTTTCTGGTAGTAGTCAAGGCCTTTCTCATCCCAAGTTGTACTGGTGGAAAGCATTTCACCCTTGTCTCTCTTTTCCCTACCATTCTCACGAGAAGAGGTATACTGGAACTGCCCTTCCAAATTAAGCGAACCAGAATCGCCCATTACCTTCATTGAATAATCAACAAAGTTTACTCCAAGGTCATATAACTTAGAATCGTTCACTACGAGAATTACAGGCATATCTCCAATTTCACTATCAAGATAGTCAAATGCGGCATCGCGACCGCTTTCGATATATTTCTTAGCCATGTTTTCAGAAATCTCTCCGTATTTCTGCAAATCATCATAGCCTTCGAAGAAAGTATTATCATAATCTTCCAACGAATCAAAGTCTTCCGGATTCGCATTCATCTTCTTAACAGAATCGTCAAACTTTTTGACTCCTTCTGCAGTAATTGGATTTCTAAGCGTATGGTATTTATGCGTGCTTATGCTATATTCACTATTTCCTTCGGTTTCGGTTGATCTATAACTATTGAAATATCTTTTCTTACCTTCAGGTGTGTAAGTACCGTCTTCGTACTGATACCGTCTTACGCCCCATTTCTGCCCCTGGATACCAAAGTGTGAAATATCTTTAGAACTGGGGTAGGTTACCGCATAGTATTCACCAAGTGACGCGTCTCCATGCTCAAGCTTGTAATAATTCATAAATTTCTTTTTAATTACTTTCTTCTCGTCCGGATCAACGTCGCCAGGAAAATATTTGTTGAAGATAGCATCGAAGCCTTCGTTCTTGTAGTAAGCAGAAGCTGACTGACCAGTTTTTTCGAGAATGTTTCTAATTCCTTTATACATTCTCTTTTCCCGTTCACTCAGAGTTTCATCATCGTCGATTGGATCATGCTTCTCTGAAGCTTCTTCTTTCTTTTTAGCTTCCAGCTCTTTAGCCTTTGCTGCTTCTTCTTTTGCCTTTTCTTTAGCCTTAGCCGCCTCTTCTTTAGCTTTTGCCTTCTCTTCCCGTTCGCGTTCTTTCTCGTCGTTAGACGCCTTTTTAGAAGCTCCGGAGGCTTTCTTTTTAGCAGCTCGTTCGGCTTCTTTTTCGGCCTTTTTCTGGTCTCTCTCCGCCTGTTTTGCTGCTTTCTCGGCGGCCTTCTCTTCTTCGGTTTTCTTTGTCTTACCGCTTCCGCCTTTTCCTTTTCCCTTTTTGCCAGATTTACTGGTTGCTAAAGGTGCAATTGGGGTTTTAGGCTTTTCTTCAGTTTCTTCTTTTTTCGGTTTTCCAGACGATGACGTAATGACACGTACGTTAGTCGGAACGCCATTACCCATCAGTGGCCTTCCGGTTGTCTGCTGATAAGTTTTAAAATATCTAGCTTTACCTTCAGGCGTATAAGTGCCATCCTCGTACTGAAATCTCCGTTCACCCCATTCTTGGCCCTTAATGCCATGATGCCGAAGTTCATTGTATTTTACGTTATATAAAGTCATTAAATATCACCGACCATTCTAGTATTTTTTACTGGATACACGGGCTAATTTGTTATCTGGATCAAGAATAATAACGGGGTCGTTTGCAACGTTTGCTCCGTGATAATCCGCCATTGCGTCATAACCCAGATCAAGCATTTTCTCGCATAATTTCTTTCCAGTTTCGGTCTGTGCAGCAACGCTCATGCTCATCGCGTCTCCAATTGTTTTAGCCTCATAACCTAAAAACAGTTCAGAATAATAAATATCACTCATTGCTTGTCCGTGATACTCGGCATTGTTAAAAAAGTTATCGACATAAACTTTACCGGTTTCTGTGTAAGATGCGACTTTTAGATCTTTATTAGCTTTGTATTCGATATTATACGTATCGTGTCCTGCCTGCTTATAATCATCAACCATGTAATCTTCCCATTTTTTATGATCTTCCACAGACGTTGATACATATTTTTTATTATCAAACGTTGGGTCATCTTGATGAAGCGACACTCGATATAATGTCGATCCCTTTTTTATTACCCCGCCGTTTTCTTTATAATTCGTAACTTTACTTGGCTTTCTATGATCTAATCCTTCTTTTGTCCAAGTTCCATCCTCATTCTGATATCTTCTTACTCCCCACTTCTGGCCTTTAATGCCGTGATGAGCCAAATATCCCACTCAAATCACCCCTTAAAAGTCGGTACTTCCGGAACGCCAACGAGCCAGCTCTTCGCTACAGACAGCATGCCCGCTACGAGAGCTACCTCAAAAATATGACGCCAGGCTACTTCACTCGCCGGGGTGCCTTCTGTAACATTCGCTACAAACACCGCCAGAAAGGCCTGTAAAAACGTCCAGGCGGCCCGTTTAAGAACCGCTAACCATTTTTCCTTATCCATTGTCTTTCCTCCTTAAATAAGTCTTTAAATATGCCATAACGCAGAGCCTCGAGTCGACAGTTTCAGCAAGCAAAAGTAAAAGTGATCGAAAGGAGGTTTGGTATCCTACAATGAGATAAAACCCGAGACCCTGCGCCAGAGCCAAAAATAAAAAGAGGTTAAACTTCAACCTCTTCAAGTAGTTTAATAACGTCCTCCAATGTACGAGACCTTGAAGCCACGGCTATGCAGCCTTCATCGTACGGATCTGCTCCATAATCCTCATAAGCTTCATCAGCCTTTCTTTTCTTTTCCTTAAGAACGTTAATAACCTCTTGTAATGTCATAATCCATTCCTCCTATCATAGGAGGCGATTATTTCGCGAATATGCCATAACGTAGGGCCCCGATTGACAGTAACTGTGCGAGAGTATGTGATCGAAAGGAGGTAGGGTATCTCAGTATGGGAGAAAGCCGAGACCCTACGTTAGAGCCAAAAATAAAAGAAGCTAGGCTACAAGAACCCAGACTTCTACTTCTACGCTGGATTGATCAGTGAGGTGCGACACAACGTAGTCCGTGAAAAGAAAATAAGCAGCAGCCCCTAATGCGCCATTTCTAATGTCGCTTCCAGCAACCATAGCGTCAATAGGAACGATAGTACTTGTTCCGGTTTGAATGATTAAACTGCCAGAATACGAAGCAAATACTGCGCCATTTTTTAATCCTTTGGTAATTCCTCTAACAGCAATGATTTCGCGATCTTGAATAAGATCGTAAAGTGTTTTTCCACCAAAGTTGCCGCCACCTGCGCATCGAACAACCGTATTAGAAAGAGTGGTGTCTAAATAAGCTGTATCGATGACCTTTACCCATTCGAGACTGGAACCTCCCCCAACCCCATCAATCGGGACATTAGAGAGTTCCAGGGTGACGTCATCGACGCGGCCTGTGTAGTCTTTAATTACAGCTCCGACGATTGTGCCGGAGAGTTTTCCGTCTTCAATACGGAGATTGTTACCGGTGGAATCGCTCTCACCGATAAATTTAATACTTGTTCCTGTGTCAACAGACGATGTTACGCTGTTGATTTTGTTTTCTATTGTAGCTGGCATAGATTATTCTCCTTTATCAAACCTTCTTGTAAGGATCGCCTGGCGGAATGAGAGCCATAGGATCTGCGACTTTAACCCACTTACCATTAACTTTCTGATAGACGTCAGATGCGAGCTGTTCAATTGCCGACCCGCCTTTAGTGACCGCCTCTACGTCTTTGCTTGGGATGAGCGGTTCTTCGGTATACGCTACGGCAGACGTACTCGTACTTGAAGCTACGAGCTTGCCATCAATAAAGAGTTCGGTAGATACTTTATCGGAAATAGGCTGGCCCATCAGTGCGGCAGTAAGGCCATAGTATTTTCTTCCCTTTTCTAATTCCATAGAACCAGAGTTAAACCATGAGTTGTTAAACATATAAAAACAAGACGGACCATAACACCTATAGTTAAGATTTACAGGTGTATAGCTATAGTTAAAATACACGTCCATTCCATATATGTTGAATGTAACGTTTCTGTTTTGTGTTGTACTAATCGGAATAATAACGCTGAAATCGTCGCCATCAGTATAAACATCTTGGAATTCTGGCATAACATACACTGTCACTACAGTATCTGTTGTTTCTGACGGAATTGGCTCGAGGTATTTTTCGTCGAAAACAGGATACCCGTTATTGTAAGGATCTTCGTTTCTATTGGCGAAAAAGATCAAGTTTTTGGAAATATATGAATCTCCATACCCACCCTGTTTTTTTCGTCTGATGAATTCTGAAGTAATCTTCATTTTTATTTTGAAAACCGCATTAAGCGGTTTAGCAGGAAGTCCATCCAGCGTATCGGTAAGATTATCCTTATTTCTAAAGCCAGAAAATTGCAGATAATGCGTGGCCATGCCTTTAATCGTTACTGTTCCGGCAGATGTTGACTCCGAGTCCTTACGTAATACATTATTGGTTGTCACCACGGCAGAATTGTCCACTTTAACCATAGTCGGGACATACCGTACCTCTTTACTTTTAGTAGCCATATCACGCAATCCTCAAATAAATATCCCCGTCTTCGCCGATAGAGTTATCCGGTTCGTCAACTCCTGTGAAGACCGTCGGTCCGGAACCTTCGGAGATCTGAAACCCTGTAAGCTCCAGCTTGTAGGTTCCGACATTGCCAGTGTCGGGAGAAGCAATGCGACCGGTTACAGTACCGTTAGTCAGTTCTCCTTCAGATCCTTCCTCGATGGTTACTTCATCAAGGGTGAAAGTATAGTCGCCAACGCGCCCTGTATCCGGAGAAGAAATACGACCCTTAACTTCACCTCCAGCGGTCTCAGCCTCTGTAGAGATGTCCTTAAGGGTCAGTTCGTATTCCTTCACACGTCCAGTATCAGGGGAAGCGATGCGACCAGTAATAGTTCCGCTTCCGATTTTCATTTTGAATTAGTCCCTCCTACACGCAGATGGCGTATAAATGACATTTTATAAGTTTTCCTTTTCCCAAATCATTTTCCGGATAGTAAATTGCCGAAAAATGTCCGCCGCCCGCTGCCTGCTTTTCTTCTTTCGAAAAAATGTGCAGAATATTTTTATCGACTCCGGGTCTACCAGGAATCGAGTTCCCTGTAGCAAAAAAGCCAACGAATCCGATCACATTGCCACCATATACATCATCTTGCCACGTTGGTTTTGCGATGGATAAACCAATAATTGTTCTATCACCTACGAGATCATATAAGCTACAAGGACCGTTCTCATTTTTAAATGACCCGCCACCAATAAATCGTGACCAGGTTTGCCCCGTAATCATTTCAGCTCCACCGCCGCTCATTTCACCGAGATCGATATACTCGACAGGTCGCCCAACTCCCTCGAACGGGACATTATCAAAGGTAAGCTTAACCTTATCTACAACGCCAGTTCCTTCTTTTTCTACGGAGCCTACAGCTGTGCCGTTAAGCTTGCCATTTTCGACCTTAAGGTCTGTTACTTCAAATTCTCTTACGGTCTGAGAGCCGGTATAGCTGCCAGATGTAAGGACTGATACGTTTTTATCTGTCATTTTGATTTAGTCTCCTTGATTAATTACCACCGTGGATCTGAAGTTCGATCGATTCCAATGAAATCGTCGGAAGAGCATCGGAACTATTCCATTTAAGCGCATAGTGATTAAGCAGAACTGAGTCTGTATATCCAGACTCAAAGCTGCTAAGTTCGCCATTAAGATAGAGAAGGTTAGTGTCGTCATAAAGCGTTTGGAGAATAAACAGCATATCACTAATACGGCTGCCAATCTTGCCAGTCTCGGGCTTCGAACAGTTCGCAATAATTGTTTTTCCAGCAAGCACCGCAGCTTCAAGCTCGGCGAAAGTTTTATCAACGCCAAATACCGGAATCGGATATGACGGATCTTTTGGCTCAGCAATTGAAATTTTTACAATCTCAACATTGCTTCCACCACCGGAGCCCCCTCCGATGCCTTCAACTGGAAGGCCGTTAATGTACATTTTATAGTCCTCAACACGTCCGGTATAAGGTGACGGGAGACCACCCTGAATCACTCCAAAGAGCATTCCGTCTTCGAAGTATAAAGGCGACTCCACCCCGCCCGGGCTGACGGACTTCATTTTTGTCAGTTCAAGTTTTCCAGTATCTGCGTTCTGATGCTCAAAATAAATTGCTCCTTCCTCGAGTTTGCCCTTCTCTCCAAGCTCTTGAATGCTAGGATTATCAGAAAGAGGTGCGTCAATAATTGTAGGCTGTGCTGGCATTTTTCATACTCCTTCTAAATTATTTGTCCCAAAAATATCCCACAAAATGAAAAAGCCCTCTATTTCAGAGGACTTTATCTAATTCAGAGCAGATGAGGGGAATCGGACTTAATGTATTGCTCCCGCATCAGTTTTGTCTCACAGGACTGAATTTATGCGGACTTTTTCCGAATTTTCCACCCGGGGAATTTTTTGGTTTTTAATCTCATTTGTCTCAGATTTTGTCTCACCTGGAGAACGGTATTCATTAATCTTGAACATCATTTCCTGGTCAGTTTGACTGAGTAAATGAGTGTAAGTTTTCAGGGTTTGCTCAATCGTAGCGTGGCCCAGTCTTTTGGACACTGCCACAATGTTAACCCCATTGTTAATCAGCCACGTAGCGTGACTATGTCTCAAATCGTGTATCCGGATGAGCCTAACTCCACTTCGATCCAGGGCCTTCTTGAACGCCCTCTCGATCACATGTGGTGTTAACGACTTATCTCCCCCGAATAAGTATCTGCCATTTTGAAGAACTAACGGTTGTAAATCATTCCACAATTGGTCGTCTAATTCGATACGTCTTACCTGCTTGGTTTTCGTAGGCTTAAGTCCGCCTTTACGACTTCGCTGAGAATACCGAATAGTTGCATGTTTGTCAGAGACATCGTTCGTTTGTAGAGCCAGGGCTTCACCTCTCCTACACCCAGTCCAGAATAGAAACTCAAAGTATAACTTAAGTACTGGAACATCGACCATCGCAAGAAATCGCTGAAACTCTTCTGGAGTCCAGACCTCCATTTCTTGCATCTCTTCATCATTGGTCTTTTTGAGGCTTCGGAGCATTGAAGCTGTGTTTGGCACTCCGTACATGTCTGTCGCAAACTTGAATACTCCTTTGACATACGCAATTGTCGTATTTTTCGTCCTAGTGGAGTACGGCATTTCAGCTAATTCGTTGCGCCAGGTAATCAGATCAGCTTTAGTGATACTTTCAATGGCCCGATTCTGAAATTCAGCGAAGCGCTTTTCGAAATGTGCTTTGTGCTTTTGCTGGACTTCGATCGAGGCTTGGCATGCTTGTTCCCATTCTCTGGAAATATCACTGAAGGATTTTGAGACGTTTCGGATTCGTACTTTGCCATAATTTTCCCTTTCCCATTGTTTGGCCTCCTTTGATGTGAGAAAACCCCGTTTTGTAATATGTCGGAATTTTCCTGTTGTTGCGTCCTTCTGACTGAACGAGACGTAATACGTGCCTCGTTTCTTGTCCCTATAGACGGGCAACGCTATCACCTCCTTAGGAGGCCATTATACAATAAATAAGGTTATAAATATATTAATTATTCAGTAGACTCTTCCCAACCGTAAACTCCAGGCTCCCAGGAATTATTAGCTACAGTGCTAACCCAATGCTTACCATTGTGAGATACTTTCGCTCCGAGCGAGTAAACATCTTGAGAACCTGTCGGCTGAACCCACTCGAGCCATTCATCCTGAGGCTCTGGTTCGGGCTCAGGCTGCGGTTCTGGTTCGGGCTCCGGCTCAACTTCTTCTGTCCACTGAGCTACTCCAGGTTCCCATACATTGGCATTAATATCACTCGTCCAATGCTTTCCGTTGTGCGAAACCTTATCGCCAAAGGCATACGCATTGTGTGCACCAGTTGGCTGAATCCATTCTGGCCATTCTTCGGACGGGCTACCGATACGGGTAAAGAGTGCAGACGCAACATCTGGAGTCCAATCAGACTGAGATGTGTGTGCCTGAACGCATTTATACAAGTATGATCCATACTGGACACGGTCACCGACGTTGTAGCTGACCGGATAAGACCATTTAGGGAATGCCCAAATATCTTTCTCGGCCTCTTCGTCCGGGATGCTTGTTGCCATTTTCTCGATACTTGCTCTAAATTCTTTTGCTTCTTTAACAGACGGAACGGAGTCTACGATAATCTGCAGAGCTTCGTCGCTGTTGTATTCTTTGCCGATTGTAACGAAATATGTGCTGAGATCGTCAACAATTGTCTTAAGTGATGCGTATCCCGAGTAGGTCTGCATCACCTTGTCAACGTACATGATCTCAATGTCACCGGTATTGTCCTTAAATGCCTGCCGTACATCCAGATAACTTTCTGTACACGGAATTTCGAACTGAAGGACATCGTCCACTTCGGCAAAACTATTCAGAGTAAACGTATAGCCGCTTACTCTAACATACTGATTAGCCATGAATGACCTCCTTTATTTCTTTTTCATAATTTGCCTCGAGTTTTTCGAGTCTTCTTATCATGGATTTAATACTCACTTCATTCTCAGCAAGCCTTTCGCGAAACTCTTTAAGCTCGGACTGCATCGATCGATTATCGCTTTTGATCTCTTTTACATCGTCGCTGATACTCTCCAGTTTCACCATTACTCGAGCCATAGCTGTACTATCTCTCTCGACCTCGGTATATTCGGCTCGTTTGTTT
>Ga0326513_10000504_pt1 | contig 33128 bp, 61 predicted proteins | sample 2_2465_0518_D_FD_203654 | JGI IMG/M metagenome (GOLD analysis project Ga0326513, IMG submission 203654) | Bovine rumen microbial communities from UC Davis, California, United States - 2_2465_0518 | ecosystem: Host-associated > Mammals > Digestive system > Stomach > Rumen | place: USA...
ATATTGTCAATACTTTTTATAAAACTTTTTAAACTTTTTTTAAGTAACAAAAAAGAGGCTATTTAACCCCTTTTTCGTGGGCATACTTTTCTACTGCTCTACTTAAAGATACAGCCATAGGTACACCGTCTCTTTCTTTTATTTTTTTTAATAAATTATATATATTAGCATCTATTTTAATTGATAATTGCATTGCTTTCTCCTTTCTTAAAATGGCAACGATTCTGAATCACTAAAATAATTTTCTTCTTGTTTAGGTTCATCTTGTTTTATTTCCATAGCCACTATTTTAATTTTAGGTAATCCATTTTTGTCCTTATAAAAAGCTAAAAATCCTTTAGTAATCTCTATATATGTTTTATTTTCTACTTCTACTCCTTTTGGTAATTGTAAACTTACATACATTCGCTCGTATGTTCCATCTTGTTTTTTATTTGATATAGCTGTACTATATCCATAATCATTCTTATAACAAATTGTTTTTCCTGTTATATTCATTTAATTTTCCTCCTCATTTTTATTTAAAGTTGATTGCAACATTTTTTCAAATCTATTCCAATAATTATAATGTATTCTATTAGCATTTTCTTTCTCATTTTTACATATTTCTATTATCTGTCTTATTTTGTTTTCCCACTTTTTATTGCATAATTCATAATCACAACCATTATATACGTGTTCATCAATTTGACTATGCAATTCTCTATTCTTTTCTTTTTCTTTATTATATAAATCTAACAAACCTTTTACCCATTTTATACCTTCTTGTGGAATTGCATTATGTTCAATACTTAATTCTATAAAATGTATTATTTCTTTTTCATTCATTTATTTATCGTCTCCTTTTTTATAAGGTTTCCAAGTATCTAATATTTCATTTTCATTTTTAGTATATAATTGTTCATAGATTATATTAATATTTATTTCCTTTTGTGCAAACATTGTTCCGTCAACTAATTTTACTTCATTTACCATATCAGGCGTTACGTTTATTTGTAAATCTTTTCCGTTTTCTTTTATTTCTTTTAGTTCCTCTATTAACCTATCTATAATTTCATTTTTTATTTTATCTGGCATTTTTAATCATCTCCTTTTCTATAAATTAAATCTTTTTCGTTCCAATTCTCATAACAAGATTTTAAATACCATTGTATTTTATATCCTGTACTTATTCTTGATTTTCCATTATCATAATCATTATGACATCTCATACATAAAGTTACTATATTTTGTTCTATTCCTAATCCACCTTGACTTCTAGCAATATAATGAGCATTTGGCATTGCATAAGGGCTTCCACATATAATACAACAATGGTTATCTCTTTCCCATACTTTTTTCTTTACTTTAGGACTTATATCACAAGCCTTACTTCTTTTACTCATTTATACCCCTCATTCTTTCGACAATCAATTTTAAGGCATTTTTATAACAAATTAATAGTCTTTATTTATATTCTCTTGTAATATCTTTATTTGTAATTTATAAGTGTTTATTGCTTCTTGACAACTTTTATATAAACATTCAGTTATGATTTCTTGTTCTTTTGCATTAGCAACTTGTTCTGTTCCTCTTGCTATATCATAAGCAATAGTTACTGGCATACCTTCTGCTTTTAATTTTAATAGTTCTTGACTTAATAATACCCTGTAATTTTTATAAGCCTTTGCATAATCTGTACCTCTTTTTTTATATTCTGCAAGAGCCGTAGTTAAATAAGTATTTAGCTCTTGCATTTTTTGTATTTCTTCCATAAATTACTCCTTACAAAATATAACTTCTTCGTTATCTGCATTACATTCACAGGCTGTTTTTCCTGTATGATAATATACAAAACATTCTTCTAATGTTATTTTGTTATAGTTCATTTTAATTCTCCTCCCTTTAAATCTATAATTATTCATTTCAAATTTATTCATTTTGTTTAAAAACTCTATTTGTTTCTGTGTTAAATTCATTTTCATTTTATTCTAATTCCTTTTTTGGTTTAATATAAACAAATACTCTTTTATTATTTAAATTTGTATTAATTATTGATAATCCTGTTATTTCCTTATCTATAATTTCTATTTTTTCAACAATAAACTTATCTCTACAAGTATAAATTGGATTACCATAAGCATCTTTTTTATTTGTTTCTTTTAAATTGCAATTTTCTGAATTAATCCAAATAAATGGAGATGTATAAAGTTCTATGCCTATGCCCCATTTAAAACCTGCTCGTTTAAAAGCATCTGATGCTTCTCCTTTTTCTTTATCTCCAAAGGCACTTTCAACTCCACAATCTTGCTTCGATATCCATTCTTTAGTTTCTGAATTATATACCAATATAGTACAATATAAATTTCCTTTCACTTCTTTATATTCACATTGCCAATTCATTTGTCCAAAAGTTTCATCTAATATTTGCATATCAGTTCTGGCGGTTTTGTAAAGCAATAAAGATAATCCTTTTGAATTTATAGTTGCTATTTTACATTCAATTTCTTTTGATTTTAAATCTCTAATTTCCATTTTTATCACTCCTTAATCTATTTTTAAATTCTTCTTTCAATGCTTTCTTTTTAATATAAACTAAACTTTCTTCTTCATTTACTATTGCCATTTCATATACAAGTTGTTCATAGGTATATCTACCAATTACTTCTTTATAATCATTTTCATTCATTCATCATACCTCCTAAATACTATATTATCTTCTGATATAAGGTCTAAATAGTCCATATTACATATCCTCCATTTTGCAACCATTTACTTTGTTAAATAGCTTTATTTCTCTATCTTCTAATTCTTGTATGTATAAATCTAGCATATTATATTCTGTTGTTGTTACAGTATCACAATCTTTCATACATTCTCTTGCAAGTCTTAATTGATTAATTGTTTTTTGTAATATTCCTAATTCTTCTTCCATTCTTCTTTAAACTCCTTTTCTAATTTAAAATAAATTGGTGCAATATCTTGTTTTATGTTTTCTCCAACATCCTTGTTAATAAATGTTTTTATAAATGCTAATAAATTCATTTGCTCCATTTTTGTTAAACTTGTCATACCTTTTTCTCCTTTCTATCCAAAATATCCTATTGTGCTAATAAAACTGATTCCATAAGTTGCTATTTTGTAAATAACAAATCCTACTGTAATTACATTTGCTAATATTACAAAATTTCTAAATGCTTTATCTGGGTTAAACCTCATCTTTCTTTTTTTCATTTTTATTTTCTCCTTTTAAATTATTTTATATTATTTTGTTTTTCATAAGCTGTTAATAGTTTTTCTAAAGCTTCATTTTCTAATATTGTTTGTTTATCCATTTTGTCTAACAAGCCTAATTGTTTGTTTTGATTGTATATCATTATTCTGTTCCTCAATATTTCTAAATCTTCCCTTTTCATTTTTATTTCCTCCTTTCAACTTTCAAATATATTATACTACCTTTTACTACCTCTTGTCAATACTTTTTATAAAATTTTTTAAAATTTTTTATTCTTACAGCCACAAGGGTTTTAGCGATTGCAATAAAAAAAGATGGAATAAATCCATCTTAAATTTGAGGTAATTTGTAAACTATATTTTTAATTTTTGTCCAGGAAAAATTTTATTAGGATTACTTATACCATTTTTTCTTGCTATTTCTTGATAAGTTGTATTATATTTTTTAGCAATACTTGATAAAGTATCTCCTCTTTTTACTGTATATATTCTTTCTTTTTTTACTGGTTTTTGACTTACTGTAGTTTTTGGTTTATAGTTTAATATTTCATTTACTTTATTTTGTACATCTTTATAATTGTATCCAGCTTCTTCTAATCTTCTTTTTCTATCTTCGCCATTTCCCCATTGTCCGCTAATAACTTCTCTTGCTATTTCATCAACAGATTTTTTATGTTCTATTTCTTTTGTATTTCCAATTTCAGCGATTAAATCTCTGTACATATAGTTTGTATCAACTCGACCGTTAATTCCATCTATATGCCCATCTGATGAGTTCTGCCACATATCATATTCGCCCTCGTATTTATTTGTACCTGCACAATATGTTGCTATCCAAGTTGTATATCTACGTTTTATTTCATCTTTATTTAGATAATTATCAAACCAATCTCTATTAGCATATACTCCAGCCCAAAATCCACCTTTTTCTATTTCTGTATTAAATGCTATTACAAGTTCTGTTAATTTGTCTTTACCCTCAACTTTTATTTCTTTATCTTCCATATCAATATATACTGGTAGATTTAAAGATTTACCTTGAAGATATTTTACAGCTTCTTGTCCTGCTAATCTTGCATTTTCAACAGAGTTTGTATAAGAATATACATATACTCCTACTGGTATATTTAATCTTTTACATTCATTATAATAAGTTTCAAATTTATCATCTAGCCAAAATTTCTTATTATCTCCACTATTTCCTAGTTTTAAGATTATAAAATCAACTTGATTTTTTACTTTGTCAAAGTCAATATCGCTTTGGTAGTGAGAAACATCAATCCCGAATTTACTCATACTTATTCTCCTTTCAACTTTTTAAATAAGTCATTTACAAAATTAGCTCCTCTTGAAACTATTATTCCTGTTAATAAATAGCCTATTATAGGAACTATTAAATTTATTCCTACAATTTTAAATATGTTTATTTGAGCTAATACGCAAACAATCATAGACAATAACAAGCTTCCTATCATATTAAAATTAAGCTTATTTTTATCCCATATCATCTTTAGATTTTCCCATATTGCTTCAACTAATATTGCTATAATAATTAATTGTGCATAATCCATAGATTTTACCTCCTTTCTTTTTAAATATGTGTCCAATATTTAAGTTCGTTTATACTACCTTCTGGCATTAATGTATTATTATTCTTTAATGTTAGTATTTGTTGTGGTGTAAGTTGATATGTTATTGGTGTTTCAAGTCTGTATGCCACTTGTAAACTTGCGTACTCAGTTTGAAAGTCAGCAAAAGAATTTGATGATACATATATCCTTGCAGGAAATCCTCCCGCATTTGTAGTAAATGCTGGTATTGAAGCAAGCCACGCATTTTCAATAAGATATTCTGCGTGTGAACATATATTATCATTACTATTCAAAGCTGTAGGATATGTTTTTGGCAGATTCACCCAGTGCAAGCCTCCTCCACTTACACCATTGCCACCCCAAAGTGAAAAGTCAGAAACAGTTAAATATTGCATATCCACTGTTAGCAATCCACTCACTACATCAAGTGTGCCACCATATACGGTCTGCCCTAATGCTGTGGTGTAGGTGTTGCTCTTATATTGCTCATATTCCGTTACTGTTGCGGGATAGTTGATGGAGTAATCGTTTTTATAAACCGTGCCATAATTTGTGCTTAACCTAAACATTAGGTAATAGCAAGTGGCATCTGTCGGTTTAGTGTTTCTGTTGGCGAGAATGCCGATATACCCCTTGTTTTGGTCGTACTGAAGTACATACCCATCCAAGTTGGGGAAGTAATACTGCGTGTTGGGGCGAACGGGGATAAAGTTTTTTGACCTTATCGAGCTGCTGGATGATACCTTTTCGCCCGTAGAGTTGTTAAGGCTTCCCAACTCCCACTCTTCGTCCCAAATATTAGCTCCGCTATGCCTTATAATTAATTCTGTTTTACCTTCAATAGGACGAATATTGTCTGGAGATGGGTCGCCACTACCACTTTGAGTTGCTTCAAACCTTACTTCTAATTTTTTAAATGGAGCAATCATATCTGTTTTAAATGCGTTCGTTGATACTGTTTCAATATGTGGTGTATCTAGTAATATTTTTCTTCTTTCTTCTATTAGCTCCATAACACCACCGCCCCATATACACCGTTTAAAATTGATATTTCATAGGTTGTATTTGGTTGTACTATAAACCATTCTGGCATATTTACTGTTTGTGGCAATGTTAATACTGTTGCTGTATCTCCACTTTCAAATATAACATTACAAATACCTGTTGCAGATGGTGTAAATGATAATGTTTCTACTTCTCCACAAATATATAAATGATTGTTTTCTGCTGTTATAGTTGGTGTTGTTCCACTTACTGTTTCTGTTACTAATATAGAATTATCTGCTTTTGTTAAACTTGCTTGTACATCACTTGCTAAATCTGTTTTTGGTATTCCTAATGTTGGTTTTGTATATTTTGTACTTATTGCTGTGTTAATTAATTGTTGTATTTCTGTTTCTGTTAAGAAATCACTAATCTGTGTGTTTACCCAAGTTTCTGTTGCATATCCTGACAAGTCTATTGCTGTGCTTCCTATCTTTTCCCAATCGTAACCATTGCCAACTTCTATCGTTATATATTCATCTTTTATATTTTGTGTTTTAGGGTCTGCACTTGGTACTAAATATATTGTATTTAATGTATCAATACTTGGTGTTGGTAGTGTTGACACAATACTAAATATCCCTGTTTTCATTGCAGATATTAAATTGTTTACCTCTGTTCTATTATAAGTTTCTGATTTTAAATAATAGTTTACAAGATTATTTACACTTGCTGTTATAAAGTTACTTACATCTGGTATCATGCTTGATACAGTATTTGTTACATCTGCTTCTATCTCTGCCTTGTCAGCATTTGTATAATAATCTACACCCTTTTGAGGTGTATAACCTTTTTCAGCAATTTTTTGCCAATACTCTGTGTTTGTTGGCAAATTTCCTTGTGTTTCTATTTTTGCTGAATAACTCTCTCCATTATAAGTTACAACATCTAATTTTTGATATGTAACCGAAGAACTATATTCTCCTTTTAATAATATTCCTACTTTTCCTAAAATTTGTTTACTCATTATATCACAACCTCCAACTCCTGATTTTCATTTAAACTAAAGTCTAGCAACATATCTTGTGTTTTATTCATTACAAGCTCCATATTTTCGTTAACATCGAATGTTGCAAAATTACATTCTCCAACAAGTTCTACGTATTCGTAATCCTCGTCAGTTTCTTTTTTTACTCCTAGCTCTGTACCTCTCCAATTAAAGTCTAATCCTTCTCCGTCAAAGACTTCTTGTGAAGTAGTTTCTCCATCTTTATCTGTTACTGTTAAGGTTGTAACTCTACCACTTTTACTTAGTTCTAAGTTCATATTTTCTACTTTTGTAATTTCTTCTTCTAGTAAATTAATTACGGTATTTACTCCGCTTATTTCTTCTGGTGTAATTTCATCCGAAGCATCTTCATTGTGATAAAACTTTAATGTTTTTGTTTGACTTCTAAAGTCAACATCATCTTTTGTAAGCCATATATAAAACTGTACTTCTTGATATTTTGTTATGGCTTTTTTGATTAAATACTCATTATTTACTATTATATCCCATACAATACCATTTGGTGTTACAAAAACTATTTTTTTTGTTGAAATCTTCATATTGTTCTGGTACTTGTAATAGTATTTTTTCTGCATCATTTTCATTTTGTGTGTTTTGAGCATTAATCATAATAAGTTCTCTGTTTTGTTTTGCCAAAATTTTCATACTTTGCTATTCTCCTTTCTCTTTAAATTTCAAACTTATTATAGCATATTTTTGATTTTCTGTAAATTGAACAAAAAAAGAGGTTATTAAAACCCCTTTTCTTCTAAATATAAATTTACTATTCTGTTAATAGAACCATTACTTAATGCTACTAACTCGCATACATCTTCATAGCCAAATATTTCGTCTCCATTTTGATTAGTATGACCGTTTTCATACAACCATACGTGCATTAATTCGTGCTTTAGTGTGAGTAGCATATCTTTATAAGCTCCGCTTTTCAATATATATAGTTCTATCCTCATAATGAGAACGACCAACATAATTTTCTTTTCCTGTTATTCTATCGACATCATAAATTGTATATACATTTCCATTAATTATAAATTGACATATTTCTTCCATTTTATTTCTCTACTAATTGTTTAATATATTGTGAATTTTCTTTTTCTTTTTGAGCTATTTTCATAAGCATATTTTTGTCTTGCTGATTTTCAGCTATATCTGCAACATCTTCTAGTTTTCTTGATGTTTCTTTCATTTCGTGCATTGTCATTTCTAGCCCTTCATAATAGTCTTGTTCACGATAATTTCTATAATTACGATACCTGTTATTTATTCTTCCACCACGTCTATCATAATCTCTTCTATAGTCATAATCTCTATAATCCATATCATTTCTATAGCTTTCTCTGTATCCCATATTTCCGTGTATGTTTTCATCATAATATCTATTATCGTATCTGTAATCTCTATTTTCCATTTCGTTCATAATTTATTCTCCTTTCTTAGTTGACAAAATAGTCAAATACTTTATTAGGTTTAGCATCCTCATCTTTTATAAAATCAATTGTAAATCTTATATATCCCTCTACATCTTCGCTAAATATATCTTTGTAATCATTATAGGCAGAGTTCAGAACTACAAAAAATTCTATTGGGTCTATATCGTTAATGCCTCTTTGTTCTTGTAAATTTCTTGATTCTTCATAACTCCATCTTTGTGCATATGGTCTCATTTTATTTACTATATCTTGTGCCATTGATTTATTTAGATGTGAACCGTATGCCATTTTATACAACTTCATTTCCATTTCTTTATAACATTCTTTATCATAATCTTTGATAATTTCCATTGTATCCTCTAACATATCGCTGAGTGTCTCCATATCTTCTATTTTGCCATTATCAACTATTCTTTCAATATATTCTTCTATATCCAAAACTATTTACCTCCTTTCAGAGTATTTAAAATTTCCTCGTTTTGTTGAATTATTTTATCTAGTAAATTGTCTTGATGTGCTAAATACTTCATTAAATCCGTATTGTTAAAATCCTCTATTAATATTAAAAAGCTAAATATTTGTAACCAATTTGAAAAGTTTTCCAGGTTATTCATTATGCAAGTTTCTCAATACTTAAAGATGGATTATTAAATACAACAGGATTTGCAGTAGTATTTTTTACTGTAAATATATCACAACAATTGCAAGGAACTTGAACTAATATTTCGGCTGCAATATTTTCAAAAGTATCTACTGTAGTTCCTGGTGTTTGCATTTCTCCACCTATTATATTTTCTCCTGCATTTGTTATATTTACTGTTATTTGTCCTGCTACTGTTGGAGATACATTTGCATTAAAATGTATCTCATATATACCAGGTTTTGTTATTTCAAATATACCACTATTTAAGGTACTAAAATTAAGCCAACCATTACAAGCTCTGCAAGAATTAGTCCTTACATTAGTTCCATCAAATAATACATTTGCTCCTGCATTTACTACCTGTGCGGGATTGGTTGATATAGCATTAATCATTTTTATTTCCTCCTTTTACAAAAATAGAGATAGAATATATCTATCTCTTTAAAATTAAAGCAAAAATCACATAAGTGAATATAGATAATATCTAAAATTGCTTATATTAAATTAAATTGCACCATTAAAATTTCCGCAATTGCATCCACCGTTGCAAGTAAAGATAGGTGTTCTACCATATACTGGTGTACTTGGTACTGGGCAGTTAGCTAATCTGTTATATAATTGGTCAACTTCATTTGCTAAACCATTTGAAATAAATGCGTTTTGTTCTGCTGTTTGAAGTTGTCTTTGTAAGTCTGCTATTTTGCTATCTTTTTCATCTAGTCTATCTCTAAAGATTTCATCAATTATTCTTTGAGTATTAGCTGTTTGGTTAGTGATTATATCTCTAACTCCTTCTGATAAAGCTTGTCTATCAGCACAATTTTCAGCTAGAATTGTTGAAGTTAAATTAGCTTGTCCTAATCTGTTTTCAGCACTTGCATCGCATAATGCAGAATTTACAGTATTAAATCCTTGTATTGTGCTTAATTGGTTGTTAAATGCTTGTTGCATATTTGCCATTTGTCTAGCATTAGCACTTGTTTCAGCATTAGCAAAACCTGCATTTACTGTTGCATTTACTCCAGCAAATCCATTACATAAGTTAGAATTTACATCTGCACAACAGTTGCATAATTGAGTTGATAAATTTTGTACTCCAGAGTTAATTCCTGTTAATTGGTTTGCTAATTGTAATGTGTTAAATCCATCGTTAGTGTTTTGCATGATTTCTTTTTGACCGTTAGATAGCCAAGCATAGTCATTATTGAATCCACCTCCGAATCCATTTCCGTTTCCGTTAAATCCTCCAAATAATGCTAAAATTACAATTAACCAAAGCCAACCACCATCGCCACCAAATGAATTTCCAAATCCACCATTATACATTGGATATGGATAAGCATTTGAACCATTACTTGCATCCATTACAGCTCTTATATCGCTGACACTAGGTGTGTTTTCTCCCATAAATTTTCCTCCTTAAATAAATTTTAATTCCAACTTGACTTTTACACCTCACGCGTGTTATAATATAGGTGTTGAGTTAAGATAAAGGAATTTATATAAGTGTATCTTTGTGAGGTCTTAACTCAACATTAAAAACTCACACTGGTACATTTGTATAAGTTCCTTTTTCTTGTTTAACAGAAAGGAGTTATTATGCAAGAAATATGGAAAGATGTTATAGGATATGAAGGATTATATAAAATTAGTAATCTAGGAAATATACAAAGCTTGTATCACAATTGCAACAATAAATCACATAAATTATTAAAATATTTTATTACACATGGTTATTATAGAATCAATTTAACCAAGAACAAAAAACAAAAAAAGTTTTTTGTACATAGACTTGTTGCACAAACTTTTATCTGCAATCCTAATAACTATCCACAAGTTAATCACATTGACGGCAACAAACTGAACAATTCTGTAAGCAATTTAGAATGGTGTACACAAAATCACAATATGAAAGAAGCTTATAGAATTGGACTTGAAAAACCAAAAAAAATGACTATTAATCAATATGATTTATCAGGTAATTTTATAAAAATGTGGAATTCTATTAAAGATATTGAAGTTTTTTATAACAATCGACACATATCAGATTGCTGCAAAGGTAAAAGAAAAACTGCTTGTGGTTACATTTGGAGATATGCTGATAAATAGCATATCTCTATTTCATATTTTGTAATTTTGCCAATATCTCATTAGGCATACCGATACTGTTTACATTGGTTTAATAAGTTTTGTTTTTGCTCTGGAGAAATGTTTGACATAATTTGATTTACTAAATCTTGCGGATTGTTTTTATTTTGCATTAGATTTTGGGCGATTTGAAAGCTTTGTGGTACTTTTACTTTCATTTGGCTCATTAATGTCTGAATTATTGCCATTGGATTCATTTGAAATCATCTCCTTCATTCTTTGTAATTCTTGCTTTAAATTATTTATTTCTACATCTTTTGGGTCTTGCTGTATAATCTCGCTTAATTCAAAAGTTCTTATATCTCCATTTGTATTTTTTATCCAAAGTGTATTTAGTTCTTTATTTAAAAACACTCCTGTTTTCATTACGAATATTCCTTTAACTTCATCAATATTATTTACATACTTACTTTCTAATTCGTTATTATTTGAGTTAGGTGCTAACTGGAAGTTTTGGGTTAAATTTGTGGGAGTTGGTTGCTGTTGCATTTGATTTTGATTTAACTGTTGCATTTGTTGCATTTGTCTGTCTATTTTTTCTCTCATATTTTGTAAATCTTGCATATTTTGCATATAATATTGGTTGTTTGGATAATATGGATAAGTCATTTATAATATCCTCCTTTATTTGTTGTTATTTTAAGTTTTAAGCTGTTTTTGTATTCTATCTATATAACTTGTTTGTTTTATTATTAAATTGTCTTATTTTTAATTCTAGCGATTAATCTTTCTCATATAAAAAGAAGATGCCCTAGCTTGGTTTCTCTCGTTATGATTAAACCATCTTTTTTCATTTCTCGACATCTCCTTTCTTTTAACTAATTAAATTGTAACATTGAATTTTAATTTAGAAATATCTTTATAGTATCAAAAAAATATCACTTTAAATTTGCACTTGACAGAAAATGAAAATGATTATAAAATAAAAAGAGTAAAAAGAAACTTTTACTCATCTGTATCGTTTTATTGGATTGGTTGAAATTATCTGCTGGGGTAATTTCAGCCTTTTATTTATACAAAAAAGAGATTGCTAATTAAAGCAACCTCAATATTTTATTTTTAATCTGTCTAATTATTCTATTAGTTGTAGCAGTAGATATATTTTCCTCTAAGCTTATTTGTACTATTGATTGTCTACCGTTTAAATCTATTAATCTACTAAATACTTTTCTTTGTATATCATTAAATCTAGCATTTGCTAAAATATATTCTAGTTCTGGAGTAGTAAAATCAAAATTTATTTTAACGTTTTTTCCTTCTTCTAACTTTTTTCGCTCCATTATTTCTTCTCCTTGTAATAGTAGTTCTAGTTTTGATTATCTTCGCCATAAATTATATCCCCACTTTCACTATTTTCTAAATAAGTAGCAATTCCGTTTTCTCCACCGTCAACTGTTGTTGTTTCTGTATCTGCAACCACTTCGTAACTATTTTCATAAATGAAGAAGCCAATTATCATAGCAAGTATGACACCTATTAAGATAATTATTATTATATCTTTTCTTTTGCTCTGTGCCTTTATCTCTCGTAACATCTCTGTTGCAAGTGTTTCTTTTTCCATAATAATCACTCCTTTATTTTGTAATTTTTATTGCTGGTAGTTTTAAAACTTCATCAACTAATACATTTACACCGTGATTTCCACCTAATGCAGTATATTTTTCAAATAAATCTGTTAAACAAAATCTAGCATAATCAGGCAAATATCCCAGTTGTTGATAATGCTCACATTTACTAACAATTTGACTTCTTAATAAAGAAACCATTGATTCTTTCATCATTTCATTGTTTTCATGATTGTCTTCTAGTTTTTTATTTACATCTTTTTTTAATTCTATTAATGTTTCATCACTTTGTCTAGCTTTTTTATTTGTATGTGTTTGAATTAATACTGTAACAAAGCCTAAAACAGCTGCTACTATTGCTCCTGTTTGTGTTATTAAACTCATAATATAAGGATTTTCTGCCATTTATTTTCCTCCTACGTTTGATAAATTTATTATACCACTATTTTCCAATTTACGCAACTTACTTTCTTATAAAAGCTTTTATTCCGTTTATATTGTCTTTACAAGCTGTAATATCTAATACCATAGGTAAATCATTGTTTTCTTGTGTTATATTTGTTTGTTCGTATAATGGTGCGTTGTATATTGTTTCTAGTTGAGATATTAGAGTAGTATCTGTTATTTCCGTATCTGTTGTGTTATTTAAAACATAATATAAAACCGAATTAGTAGAACTTAATAAATCTACAAATGCTTGTTTAGTTGACATACCCTCTGGCAAATAAAAATATATATCATCTTCATATTGAAAAACAGAATTATAATTATCAACAGTTGACTTTGAAAAATTATTAATAAATATATTGGTAGTTCTTTGCGAACCAAAATTCTTAATGTTATTAACATTTAATAACGATATACGATAATAATTCCCACTAGAACCAACTGTGCTAAAATCGCTTTCACTTCCATCTAAGACAACTTTTTCCACTTCCTTATGCAAATACCATTTACTTCCGCTTTTATAAAAATAATCTTGATAATTTCCTATTTTGCATAGTTCTATTGGGTCTGTGCCATAAGGAGTATAAGCATTGGCTTTTGAGCCTTCTTCAAGTTGAAATTCTATACTTGATAAATCCCAAGAATTAGATTGTTTTGCAGTAAATTTAAGATAATATTCCACAGATGATGTTGTAAATGTCCATTTACCTTTATAACTTGTGTTATACCACAAAACTTCACTAAAACTTTTAGAACTATCATATAAAACTATTCTTGCTCCGACTGTCTGCAACATTTGTGCTATCAAAAGAAAGTGTATAAGTTGTATTTGGTTTTAATGAGATATAATTTTTTGTCCTTATTCTTGTTATATCTCCATCATTTTCATTACTTCCATTAGATGAATTAATTCCACCATTTTCCCACACCTCATCAAACAAATTCTCTACTGGTAAATCTAAAGGAAGTTCTTTGCCTTGATTAGTGTAAGTTGTTGCTGTTGAACCTTGTTCTAGTTGAGCTTTTAATGTTTCGTTTATAGTTGTTCCATTTGTAACGCTTATTATATATATATAATAAGAAACAACATTTTGAGTAAATGTTACATTTGCAGAAGTTTTTCCAACTGTAATGTTAGCTTCTGAATATGTTGCATCTTGATAAACTCCCCTTAATCTTATTTGATAAGGCAATGTTTTATTTATAGAAAATGTATAAGTTCCTGCAGTTAATGATGAACCACTTGCTTGTGTTATATTAGACCATGTTGTGTCTATTGTTCCCTTATATGTTATTGACCTATTTGGATTAATTGTTGAAGTTAATCCATGCGAAGTATTTTCTTTAACATTTAATAAATTTCTGTCAGCAGTTCTTATTACATTACTTCCACTAACTACATTTACATCTACTGGAGAGCTTGGTGTTGGCTCTCCGTTTTGTGAAGTTTGTCCTTTGATTACAATATCATTTACTCCTATTACATCAGTAATTTGTCCTTCTGTTAATTCTGCTGTTTTATAAGTTGTTGTGTCTGTTGGATTTAATTTGTTTGTTATTGCTTCTGTTACTAATGAATTATCATAAATTCCTTGCTCCATTCTATTTAATTCTGCTGCCGTAATATCTGACACATTATCTTGCCAATTTTTTTTATTATAAGCCATTATTTACCTCCTTTTAATTCTTTTATTTCTTTCTGTAAATCTTCAATTTGTAACTGTCTTTCTTGAATTAATTTGTTGTTTTTAACTTGATTATTTTGTTCTATTTCCAATTGTTTTAATTGCTCTAATATATCTTGAAATATAGGCTTTAACATAATTGCAGGTAATTGAGATTCATTAATTTGTTTTATAATACTTTCTTTAAATTCTATTATTTTTAATAAAAGCTCATCCATTTTAAACCTCCTCTATTCCTACTATTATTCCACCAACTATTTTTAGTTTATATTTGTCTAATTGAATGGTTTTAGTTATGCCTATTTCATTTCCTATTTCATAATGTCCTAGTTCTGTATTGACTGCTATAAAATCTGCATTTACTGTCATTGCTTTTACAGAACTTGCATTTACTTCATTTTTTCTAAACATACTTTCCTCCTACCAAGAACTTTCTACATTTACTAATATTCCGCCCTTAAAGGTTAATCTTCTCCAACCTTTTTCTCCATCATTTACTACTAATTGGAAACTTTCTCCAGTCCAATCTCCAACGGAATAAACACCATATTGACTATTTAAACCAATTGCATCAGCACCTACTGATACTGCATTTACACTACTTACATTTAATGTACCACCACTTATTCTACTTGCATCCATTGTTCCTGATTTAATTGCACCTGCTGGAATATTACAACTACTTGTTATAGTACAATTATTAAAAGTTCCACTTGTTGCTGTTATTGTTCCAGATATATCTGCATTTCTTGCATACATATATCCGTCTGTTCTAACATACCAATTGGCTCTATCGTTGTTTCTATCCCAAACCATAAATGTTGCGTCGTTAGCATTTCCTGCTATATTCAATGCCGTAACATAATCATTGGTTGATTTAGAAAGAGAATCATTGTTTATCGTCCAACCACCTATGCTTCCACTACTTGCTTTTAAATATCCTTGATTTGTTACATAAAATGGTGTATTAGTTTTCCAATTGCTATCTTCCCAAGGGTCTGTGTTTCCAGCCCAAAAAGATGGGTCGCCATCGTGAGTTGAACTCGACATACCAACTTTTTTATTATTTGACCTTAATCTTCTATTGTTATCCGCATTTCCTACTACCGAAAATCCACCAATAGTTCCGCCAGTCGCTGTTATTGTTCCACTTACAGTTGCATTATTACAAGACATATTTCCGTTTTTATCAACATTAAAATTAGTACTTGCAATTGTTATATTTTTACTTGTTAAATTTAATGAACTTCCTGACATAATATTTAATATATTATTTGCTGTCAATCCAATTTTATTTGCATTTATTGTTATAGATTCAGAAGACTGATTGATTTTTGAAATGATTTCATTGTTACCAACCTTTGTACTTACAACAGAATTTATCTCGTTTGCTTTCTGTGTTATAGCACTATTCATTTGTGTTGTTGTAGAATAACTTTTTAATTTATTATCTGTTGACGTGTTAGCACTACTGATTGCGTCGTTTTTTGCTTTGGTTGTTTCACTCTTTGTTGAATAGGTTTCACTTACACTCGTACTTATCTCGTTTGCCTTTTGATTTATTGCCGAGTTCATTTGTGTGGTTGTAGAATAACTTTTAAGTTTATTGTCTGTTGCAGTATTAGCACTAGATATAGCTTCATTTTTGGCAGTATTAGTTTCGGTTTTAGTTGAATATGTTTCAGAAACCGTACTTGTAATTTGATTTGCTTTTTGCTCTATTGCACTATTCATCTGTTTAGTTGTTGAATAGCTTTTTAATACTTCTGTTGTATTTGCATTTGCACTTGATATGGCATCGTTTTTTGCTTTGGTCGTTTCTGTTTTAGTAGAGTATGTTTGACTTACTGTACTTGTTATACTATCCGCCTTTTGATTTATTGCTGAATTAGTTTGTGTTTTTGTATAGTAATTTGTTGTTAAATTTGTGTTTATGCTATCTGCTGTTGCTTGTGCATTGTTTGCACTTGTTTGGGCATTGTTTGCTTTTGTTGTTGCTGAATTTGCGGTACTCTGTGCGGTATTTGCAGAACTCTGTGCATTATCTGCTTTGGTTGTTGCAGTATCTGCTGTACTTTGTGCTGTTTCTACTTGTTCTTGAACACTATCAACACTTAAACTTATACTACTTGCAGTTTGGTCTATCTTACTATTTAATGATGATGTACTACTATTTAATTCTGATTTACTCGCATAAGTATTAGATACACTAGATGTAATTTCATTTGCTTTTATATTAATTGCACTATTTATCTCACTTGTTGTTGAATAATTTGAAAGCTTTTGGTCTACTGATAAATTAATACTATCTGTAGTTTGTGATATTTCACTATTCAATTCTGCTTTTGTTGCAAATTGCGTTGTATATATATTTTGAGCCATTAATCTTACAAACATATAGCCATTATTATATTGTATTAATGATACTGTATAATCTCCATCTGTTAATTCTATATGTGGAAATGTATATTCATCTGTTCTTTCATTTGTTAATAATCCTACTGTTCCATCATTGTTCCATTTGCACTTTTTATTTATTAGACAAGTTAAACCATCATAATCTAATTGAAATTCATCATAATGTTCGCTATCATAATAAAGTAAATCATCTGGTAATTCGTAATCAAATATTTCACTTGTTGTTGTATTTTGAAACCTTAATATTCTAGTTTTTATTTTTAAATTAGGACTTGGCTTTAAACTTGTACTTGGATGCAATTTAGCAATATTTACTCCTATTGGATGTATTACAACTCTTATTGGTTCTGATTGGTTTATTCCTTCAAACTCTAGCCTTGCTGAATTGGTTTCTAATGATGTTGTTATATCTGCTATATCGCTTATTTTAGAATTTAATTCATCTACTGTTTGTGTTACTCTTGCTATCTTTTGATTTTGTTCTGTTTGTGTTGAAATCAAAGCTTCTATTGATTGATTTTGTTTATCTACTATTAAATAAGTTTGATTTATTCTTCTATCTGTTTTATCTGCTTTTGTGTAATCTATTTGACTTTGTTCTGGTAAATCTGTATGGATTATTTCCTCTATTCCTGTTGTTACGTTTATTTCATCATTTAGCATTAAACATTGATAAGTATTATTTCCTACTTGTACATTGTATAAATCTCCTACTTCATAATACATTATACCAGTACTTGAAAAATCATTTATATAATAATACAATCCATTTAAAGCATTGTAAATTCCAGGTAAATAATCACTTCTATCATTCCAATTCATTATTTGATTATCTTTTATTTTTATTTCAATCGGATTTTCTGGCAATGTTTCAGGATAATATATATTATCACTTTCTCCGCTTCTTGATAATACTATTGTATTTATAGCTCCATACATCTGCCCAAAGTCTACATTTACATTTTTTAAAAATTCTTCATCTATTGTGTCATTTGTTTGTGTTGGATATTTTACTAATACTTTATCATTTTCATTTAAGCAAATTATACTTCCTGTTGCCTGTGCTATCTCATCTAATATATCTCTGTATGTATAATCTAAACCTAAATATAATTCTTCTTGTATCATTCTGCTTTCATTTTGAAAGGTGGTTGTTTCTAATGTTAATCCTAGTTTATTACATATTGCAATTAAATAATTCTTTATTGATATAGGGTATGTTATTCCTAAATCTTTATTTTGTTTCATTGAATAGAGTATTTTATCATAACAAGTTAATCTATATGTGTTTGTATCTTCTTGTTTTTCTGACTTATAAACGACATAATTGCCAAAATTAAGCATTTCATAACTGTTATTGACTAATATCCCTATTTGACAATTTAAAACAGTTTCTAAGGGAATATCAACAGAAAGTTCTAAATCTAATTGTTTCATTATAGACTTTAATATGCCACCCTCAAAATGAGGGGTTACGGCATATATTTCTTCTTCTAGTGTAACATTCCCATAAGTTATTACTGCTCTTAATTGTCTACCTAGTTCTTTTACAGCATTTTTAAATCCTGTTGTATGAGCTTTCATTATGCCCTCCTTTCTCTTGAAATAAAGGTACAATTAAAACTATCATTTTTTGTCATTATTTGTTTGTTCTCGTAACTCCAATCTCCTGTATATGTTGATAATGTTTTGTTTGTATTTGTTGAAGGGTCATAATATGTTAAGCTTTGTGTTCCACTATCTAAAATTGGTGCAATAATATTCATTTCTTCTTTTGTTAGTTTTCTAAATGTTAATGTTATTTTAGGAAATATTCCAACTAAAGTTCCACTAAATTTACCCTTTAAGTTTCTACCTGTATCACTTCCCCATAATTTATTATATTCATATTTTGCACTTAATAGATATTGTCCCATTGATATATTATTTAATACTATACTATTTGCACTTATAAACAATTTTTATCGCACCTCCTTTACATATTGTACGCAAATTCTTGCTCTGCATTTATTTGTTTTATTTCTCTTGCTATTTGTCTATTTCCTACTTTTGTTATGTTTGTTAAGTTTACTACTACATTTCTTCCTATTTCTGCACCTAATTGTGCCATTGCTTGATTATCATCTAATGGTATAATACCCTCGTGTCCTGCTTCTCCTGCTATTGCTCTTCCACCTGCTACCAATGTTCCTTTATTTGGCATATTTACAATTGCACCTGTTTTTAATCTAGGTAAATTAAATGTATTTAAGTATCCTAAATTTATACCTGGAATTGAATTTACTGTACTTATTAATTTATTTATTGCCTTAATCGGTGTATTAAGTACGGCTTCTATGGTTCTTAATACTGCATTTACAACCGCCTTAAATGCTCCTCCAAAAGCATTTCCAACCACACTTCCCCAAAAAGAAACTCTGTCTTTTAAGAAACTTAAAACATAGTTAAATATGTTAATTATGTTATTTACAAAACCACTTACAATTTTCTTTAAACCTTCAAAAACCATTTCCCAATTGCCTGTAAATACTCCCTTAAAGAATGTTATAATTCCATCAAATACTTGTTTAAATGATGTAACCCAACCATTTGCAAAATTTAATATAGCTTGAAATCTTGCAATAAAATAATCATATATACTTCCTATTGTATCTCCAACCATTTCGTGTACCCAATCGGATTTTCCCTTTAACCAATCTATTCCACCTTGTAAAAATGATTTTATTTCGTTCCAATGTTGTATTATTAATCCTGTTATAAATACTACTACACCTGCAACAACTCCAGGAAATCCTAATATTATTCCTAAAAGTCCTGTTAAAAATATTCCTATTCCTTGTATTATCTTTCCAAAGTTTTCCCAAGTTGGTGCTTCTAAATATTTTTTTAATGATTTAATTGTTATTAATAGCCCTGTTACCATTGCACCTATTCCTAAAGCGGTTAATGGTTTTACTCCAAAATGTATTAATGTTAAGGCTGTTGCTATTCCTGCTAGTACACTTAATATTTCATCTTTGTGGTCTATTATCCATTGTAACCACTCTGGAACTTCTCCTTGCATTGCACTTAAATCAAAGCTAGGCATACCAACTCCACCAGCTCCTGCACTTGTTCCTGTGTCTGATTGGTCTGTTAACATATTAATTTCATCAAATCCTGCTAGTTGTTTCTTTATTTCTTTTACTGCTTTACTTGCTCCACTTGCTCCAGCTTTCATTTTATTAAAGTTTTCTGCACTACCTCTACTAAATAAATTTATACCAAACCAAGCTTGCATTATGGCATTAATATATCCTAATAATTTCGCTGCTAAATTTACTATCCATTGTAAAACTGGTGCTATCATTTGTGTTAAAGCATATCTTATGTACTCCAAATTTATTGCATATTGTTGGTCGTAACTTGCTAAATCACTTGATGCTCTTCTTAAAAACATAAATGCACTTCTTATTCCAAATATTCCTAATGCTAATCTTGCTACGTGTTTTACTGTACTTTGTATAGAACTTCCAATACTATTAAAACTATTTTTTAATTTTTCAACATCTGATACTTGCTTTTGTATTTTTACATTTTCTATTTTTTGTTTATATTCACTTACTTTTGCATTTATTTCATCATATCTATATTTAGTTTGTGCCACTTTTTGCTCTATTGCATTTTGTTTAGTTAATGCTCTATCAAATTCGCTTCCTAGTTTTTCTAATGAGCCATAAGTATTTTGTAAATCTTGAAATGTTGAAAATTCTTTTGGTGTTGCCTGTCCTGTTGCTAATCTATCTTGTACTTCTTTTAGTCTTTGATAGGCATCTGCTAAAGCATCCGTTTTTTGTCTTGCTTTATCTAGTTCTTCTTGTTGACTTCCTAATTTTGCATCTATAACTATTTTTTTATCTTCTTCTTTTTTCATTTTCTTTTCTAAATCTGATATTTGTCTATCAAACTTATCTGTATCTAATCTTGTGCCTATTGTTATTTCGCCATCCACTTTACAACCTCCTTTCTAAATTTCTATTCCTAAAGACTTGTAAAATGCCTTTGCACTTTCTTCTTGTTCTTTTGTCATCTTAATTTCTTTTTGTTTACAATATTTTTGACTTAATAATTTTTGTGCTTCTATTAATCTTTGCCTTGCTTTATTATCCTTTATCTCTTTTGGCTCTTGATTTAATATACTTGTTATTCTGTTCAGTATACAACAATTACCAAATTCACTTGTACTTAAACTTTCTAAATCATTATAAAAGTCATACCAATGTAAATATTCTAATTCATAAGGGTCATATTTATAATCAAATTTGAAACTTGCTTTTATTAATCCAATACATTTATTAAAATCTAGTTCGTATTTTTCGTGAGGTTCGTTTTTAGACTCTTTTTTGTCGTTACCTAATAAAAGATACCTCATTGCTAATTCAAGTAGCTTATTTTGGTTTTTGCAATCAAGTCCATCTTCTCCAAATAGCTTGTAAATAATTGCCATTGCTCTTTCTAAATCTCCAATAGAATTATCTTCCGCTATGTTGTTACATTCTAAAGCTATTCTAAAATCTGTATTAATTTTATATAATTTATCATCTACTTTTACATATTGTGGATTATTCAATTACATCATCTGCTTTTGTATCATTTTTATACTTGCTTTTTATCATTCCTTTTATTTGTGATACATTGATTTCTAACTTTGGTCTAATACATTCATTTATTATTCTGTCTACCTCTTGTAAAGTATTAAGACTTATATCTCTACCATTCAATAACTTTTCAAGTCCATTTTCTCCTAAAAACATATTATAAACTTTTTTTGTTCTTTGATTAAATTCATCGTATGCCTTTAATATTTCTTCTTGTTTATAACTATATAATTTCTTTCCTTTATGGTCTTGTTTTTTATCAATAATAGTTAATTGATTTTGAAACCAAATTCTATTTTTCTTATCTTCTTCTACAAGGTCTTGATACTTTAGTAAATATCTAGGATTTAATAGGTCAAATTCTAAATATTCCCCTGTTCTTTTTCCGTTTTCATCTTTTATATACAATCTTAAAACATTTTCACTTCTTTTAAGTTGAATTTCATCATCGCTTTTGATATTAATCTCTGCTTCCATAAATCTAATTCCTCCTTATATTTAAAAAAGACAAAGGCAAATATTATGCCTATGCCTTTTCGGTTTTGTTTTTATAAACTTGGTGTAAATGTTGGTACTCCATCTGCTATTGATACTGTTCCCTCTACTGGGTCTCCATCATAATATATATCATATTCAATTTCTTCTCCAGAATACGAAGTAACTGTAATTATTGCATCACTTTGTTTTGCTGCATAACTTCCTGTACTTCCACTCCAAGTATCAACATCTAATACTTTAGTTTTATAATTTAATTGGTCACGACCTTGAGCTATAAATTCAAATTCAGGGTCATTTTTATAACATTTTTGTGTTACAGAACCTTGTTTTTGATTTGATGTATGGTCATTTCTTGCATTATCTTCTACAATCCATTTTTCAGTATCTACTTGTGGATTATATGATACTGAATATTCATTTACTCCAACACCTAGAACAGCCCAAGTTCTTGCATTTCCACTTGGTGTTGTATCTATGTATGTAATGAATTGACTTCTTTTAATCTTTTCAATATTCTCTGGTATTACTGCTAATCCCATTCTTTAATCCTCCTTTTTAAAATAATTTTGTATTTGCTTTGGTGTTAGAGGCTCAATAAAACCTTTTTGATTTAACATAACTAAATCTTCTTTGTTCTTTACTTCTATTTCATCGCCTTTATCATAGAATATTCCATTATATTGGCAATTTATTTTTGCTATTGGTTTCATTTTACACCTCCCTATATTCTATTTGTATTTGTATATCAAACTCTGCTGTGTTAGTATTCGCATTATTCATTGTCCCACAATTTAAACAACTTATGCTTTGTATTCCATCTATATCTGGTAAATCATTGCTATCATTTTTTTGCTTAATTATCTTTTCAAAAGTTTCATAAAATCCTATATTTTCTATATTAGTCATTGTATCAGCACTATAATTCATACGGCTTCTAAATGAATATACATCTCTTTTTAAAAAGTTGCCTATTATCCATTGCTCTGTTGTTGGATTTACTGGTATTTTATCTAATGAATAATTGTTAGGCTCATTACTTAAAAAGTTTATATTCATTTCTCCATATTGTCCTATTAATTCAGTTATTATATCCATAAGATATACTCTCAATTTAGTTACTCTTAAATTACTTACCTCTATTGACATATTCTTGCACCTCTTTTATAACATCATTCATTTCAGCACTTACCATTCTTTTGTCCCAATATGGTCCTGTACCTGGTGTTGTATAGTGGTCTTCTGGAAATTGATTTACATATTGATAATGTGCATATCCTTGTTCATAAGTTATATAATCCGCTCCCATATCCCAAGTACTTCTTAAAGCCCCTGTGTCCATAGGAATATATTTATCCATATGTTTTCTGCAAGTATCTGTAAAGAATCTTTGCACTCTACCTCCAGGATTTATTCCTAAATCAGCTTTTATTTGACTTATAGGCTTCATTTTCATTTTATTTTCCTCCTAAATGAACGTGCGGATTATTTCCATATTCATTTATAGTTATACTTGTTACATTATAAAATTCAGTATATAATAAGTCTGTTGTCTTTGATATAGGTGGATTTATGCCTATTGATATAATATCTCCAATTGCAAATATGCTCTTATCTTCAACATATTGCATTGGTATTCTTATATTTACATCATTGGCATTTTCATATCCTTTATTGATAGAACTGCCTTTTCCTCCAAAGTGCCATACACTTTCAAATACATATCTGTTCCATACTGGCAATTTATTATTATCTAGTGTTTTGTGAAAATAAGTTATACTTCCATTTGTTATCATAGCTTACACCCCCAAATATAGAACGTGTTCATTATTTACAATTACACCAAAAAGATAAGTTGAAACTAAATCTTGAAGTACATCTATTTTTCCTTCTATTAATTGAGATATTTGATTACTAGATATATAACTAACTGAATAACCATCTGTGTTTTCACTTGCTACTCCGCTTTGTGCTTTATTTAAACTAACATAATAACCTTGTAATGTTTGTATCATTTTATTTTCAAGCAATTTTACTTCTTGTGGAATTTCTTCTGCATTTTTTAGTCTGTTTTGTGTTCTGCTGTCTATTATTCTTCTACATTCAAATTCTAATTCGTTAAAAGGCACTTCTTCTAATGTACCTTCTAATTCCATATATTCTTCATAACTTAAATATTGATTAGTAAATTCCATTATAAAGTGCCTCCTTTATTCTTATAAACTTGCTTCAGCTGGTTTTAATGAAGCAAATGGGAAACGTGCTGATGTTGCATTTAATGCATTTACTGGGTTTGGAATTTCCCATCCTAATCTCATTACAACTCTTAATGCAACCATATCATCTTGTGCTAGGTTGTAAAGAATTGAACCATCTGTGTCTTGAATTACAGCTTGGTCTAATATTTTGTATGTTACATCTTGTCTAATTGCATAAACTGCTTGTGAGAAGTCTCCTGCAATTAATGTTGATGTTGTTTTATCCCATACACCATTATCCATAAATTCTCTTCTTACAGAACCTATTTCAGTTGTATTTAGTGGTTGACCTGTTGTATCTGTCATCATTCTGAATTTTCCTTTAAGTCCTACTCCACCTAAAATACCATTTACTTCATATCCTGATTCTTCAACTTTAGTCATAACATCATTGATGTCTGAATAAAGATGTCCTGTTTCATCTACTTCTGCTCCTGCAGATATTACAGATGGAACTAATCCAGCTCTCCAATCACTTGGTTTGTCAACACCAAAGAACATAGCATTGTCTATCTTTTTAGCAAATGCTTCTACTATTCTTGGTCTTACTTCTGACCATATATCTATTGAGCTATCATTTAATACATTTTCCTTAATTGGAACTATTACAGCTAATTCGGCTGCATTGATATATTTTTTATCCCAAGCCATTTTAGTTGTATTTTTTCTACCATTGTTTGTTGTTTCATCTACGAAATAAGCAACTGGTAAAGAATCTAATACTCTTAATTTTGTTTTGTCACTTGTCATATTTGGTAATCTTCTAAACATTGATAATGCTTTAGAATCTTTTATTACTCCTTCAAAAATTTCATTAGCTACTTGTACTTCTATTAAGCTATCTACATCAGTTCTTGATATTACTGCCATTTTAAATACCTCCTATTTTTTAATTATTTCTTGCACTTCTTATTATGTTATTCATAATATTTGAAGTTGTTTGTGGTTGTGTACCACCATTATTCAAACTTGGTGCAGTTTGTGTTTTTGTTATTACTGTTTCCCCAAAGTATTGCGGATTATTCTTTTTATAATCCTTTAAAACAGTTTCAAAATCAGTAGTGTCATTTACTAAACTCATAACTTCACTTGTTACAAATCTACTAAATTCTTTTTTGCAATTACTATTATCTACTTGTATTTGTGCTTTTAATAGCTTTATTTCATTAGTTAAACTTGCATTAGTGCTAGTTAATTCGTTTATTTTTTCACTATCATTTTGATTTGTTTTTTTCCAGTCAAGAAATTCTTTATATTTGGCATCTTTTTGCCAATCACTATTTGCTTTTTTTACTCCAGCATTAAATGAATTTTGAATATCTTGCTCTGTATATGTTTTTTCAGGTTTTACATCTCCTGTTTCTCCATTGTTTGTAACAATGTCTTTGTTATCTTCCATAACATTTTCTCCTTTTTTTATAGTCCCAAGTTAGACTTTATATTCCGCTTTTAAGGTGCGTTAACCTTTATATAATAAATTTAATAACTAATAAATAAAAAGAGCCTAGAATTTAATCTCGGCTCTTTGGCTCTACTATTATTTTATTTATTGGTATCTTTTTTTCTTCTTTGCAACTTTTACAATATAAATACAAATATCCGTCATTGTATCTGCAAAGTAGTTTACCGCAACAACATTTTATGTTCATTTGTTACCTCGCTTGCATTATAACATACTTTTTAATCTTTTGCAACTGACCTTTTTCTTCTTCTTCTTGGCTTAACATCAATGGTTGTGTTTGCGTTTTCTTCTTCTATTATTTTTTCAGCTCTTTCAATTGCATTGTCAACATCTTCTTTTATTATTTCAATAATTTGTACTACATTTTTGCTCTCTAAATATTCAGCTCTTTCCATATTTGTTATCCATTCATCATCTGTTTTTGGGAATACATTTCTTTCTGCATCTCTTATTCCCTCAAATCCCCTTAATGCTTTTACTTTTGCTTTCATATTTTTTTTCTCCTCATATTTTGATTTTGTTTTATCTAAAATTTCATCATAACCATCTTCAACTTTTTTAAATTTGAATTTTAATGGTTTTTTCATTCGTTTTGCAACATCTTCTGCATTTGAATTATCACTATTATAAAACAATGCGTTTTCGTTATCTTTTATACCTATTTCTTTAAAATATGGTAAATTACAAACAACTATTGGTAATCCTCTATATAAAGCTTCTTTTAAACTATAACTATCTCCGCTCACATATTGATAATTGAACATACCAATCGGCTTTTTTCATTAATGAACATACATCTAGTCTATTTGGTATATGTACAACATTTCTATTTTGCCATATTGGATTACCACTATATTCATCAGTAGTTATTACATACCATATAAAATTAATACCCATTTTTTCTAAAGTATTGGCTAAAGTTATCATTCTATTGCCAGCTTTTATCTCGCTTAATCTAGTTGCACTTAATAATGTCAATATTGGTTTATCATCTTCTAATTCTAAAGGATTTCTGCATAATATTGTTCTTGTTATTCCTGTAATATCTTCAAATGCTTTTTTACTGCTTTCTGTAATTCCTATGTATGTTATATCTTCTCTATCTTTTGGAAGTCCTAATCTTTCGGTTGGATTGCTATAATCCGTGTGCAATACTGTATATTTTTTCGCCTCTTTGTTTACGTAGTCGTATATTGAAGTGTCCCAATTTGTTATTATTACATTACAATTAATTTGCTGATTTCTATGTACATAAACTTTACAATATTTTTTTAATCTTTTTCTTTGTTCTGGTGCTACATTTTTACATACAACAGCTATGTCATAGTCTTTATATTTTTTAGCAAGTTCATATACAAATGTTTCAACTCCGCCTATTGCGTGAATATCTCTTACATAAAATATATTTGCGTGATTTATTTCCATAAACTCTCCTCATTTATTTTATCTTTGTTCTTTTATACCCCATTACTGCCATTCTTTGTTTCTGTGGTTTTAATCCACTTGCTTTGCATAAGTCATTATATTTGCTTGTTAATAATCTTATTTTATTTTGGCTTTGTTCTATTAGTTCTGTATCTCCACTTGCTCTTGCTAATATTTGCGTATCTTTTTGTTTTCTTATATTAAGTTCTATTCGCCTTTGTAATTGAGTTCCGTTCGTACATAGTATAATGCTTACCTTCAAACTCAAAACCGCTTAAATTCGATTCTCGTATGTCATTTAATTGCTTATCTGTATATTCTGGCTTACTTACTCCTAAAACTATACTAAATATTTTATGATAACAGTTATATTCTCCAATATGTCTTTTATCTGCTCCATTGTATCTGTTGCCTTTATAATCTATTGCTACATCTCCATTTTCTAGCTTATCAAATTCTTCTATACTAAATTGTTTTCCTTGTATGTCTGCGTGGTCTGGAGCTGGTTTACTATGCACACTTATCTCTATTCCATCTGCGTTGTATTCCTCTCCAAATCTTCTACTTGTTTCATTGTTTAATGCTCTCATTCCATCTAGTATATTCATACGAACTGCACTATCTAATCGCCTTGTTCTGCCACTTTCATATTGTACTAAACCGCTTCCGCCTAGTTCTTTTAATGTTTGCCTCATACTAGAATAAAAGTCTTGTTTTCCTTGACTTATACTTAATATTGCTTTATCAATTGTATCTTGATATACTTGTTGTAGTTGTTTAAATCTTCCATCTTGTATAAATCCTATTACACTTGTATTAGATATATTCCTATACATATCTGCTGTTATACTTGCTAAACTTCTTACCATATTTTGCAATGCTATGTCTTTTTTATATGGTATATAATCAATACCTCTATACTTATAAAATTGTTTTGCAAATTGTTTGTTGTTTTTTGCTACTTCTTCAAATATCTTGTATATATCTTGTACATTTTTGCCACTTACTCTAGCAAGTTCTTTTGCTATTTCGTTATATGTGCCTCCGATATTTAAGGATTTGTTGTATTTGATAGGCTTGGCTAGGTGTTAATGTACTTATTTGTTTTATTGCCTCGCCTATCTTCTTTAAAATACTACTGTTGGCTTCTTCAATTCTGTCAACTAATCTTTCTGCTAGTTTTTCTTCTACTTCTTGCGATAACATAGGATTTTACCTCCTATTCCGCATTATTGCTTATTAAATCTTCAACATTTGGCTCTTGTTCTTGTATTTCATTCATTTTCTGTTTTGCTATTTCATCTGATTCTCCAAATATTCTCATACGATATTCAACTGCTGATATTAAACCTGCATTGTATTCTCTTAATGCTCTTATGCTCTCCGCTTCTACATCTTCAATTATCGAGTCATCAAATTGTATTACCATATCATCTGTATTAAGATTATATACTCCAAATGTACTTGATACATAACATATTGCTTTTACTAAATCATATATTGCACTTTCATATCCTATTTGTAATTTCTTCATTCTTCTAGCCATTTTACTATTGCTTGATATAACTGCTGTTGCTGTACTTAAATTAGTTCCATCAAAATGATAATGATTTTCTCCAAATCCAACTTTATTTCCTAGTATATTTAAACTTGTATTTAAAGCTTCTATTTGTTCATTTACCCTTAAATTATCTGTATCCGATTGAATTAAATCATCTTTTGTTGCTCCTTTTGGCAATACATAAATATTAGTTTCATTAGGGTCAAATGTTAGTTTTTGTTCTCCATTATCATAATTAAGCATTTCTGCTCTTACAAATGTTCTTCTTACACCATCTTTTACTTCATTTTTAAAAGCATCAAAATCTATATCAACTGCTTTTATTACATCTATTGCATTAGCATAATGTGGTATTCCAAATGGATTATTTTCAAATAAGTTGTTTGTTAATAATGGCTTGAATGTTGCAAACCATTTCACGTTTGACTTTGTATCAAATTCGTTCTCTGTTCCCTCTTGTACTGATACTTCTGTTAAGTTTCCGCTTGTTTCACTAAATAAGTGATTATATATAACATAATTACCTACATCATTTAACTTATGTATTGATAAAACAATATACTTTTGTCCTTTTATATATTGCACACTACCAAATGCACACTCTGTTATTCCTGTATTATCCCAACTTAATGGAAATATCCAATCTATATCAACTATATTTACTCTTGTTTTTGCATTGCTTACATCTAATGTCATTCCATCTTCATTTTTTATTATATCATAAGCACTAACAACTGCCATCTCTGTTCCTAATGCTCCTGACTTTTCTATTAATTGAGTTATAGTGGTATATAAATCTAAACTATCTATTAACTCATCAAATTGTTTTTGTGATTCTTCATTTTTTAATGATATTTCACATTTCTCACTCCATAATATATCTGCCCAATCTTCGCTTATTTCTTTTGCCATATTTAAAGTAAATCTTCTTACTTTTACATTTTGTTGTCCGTTATATATTTCATAGTTATGAAAGTCTCTTACATTTCCTGCATACCATGACTTCCATTGTTCTATATATGTTTTTATATTGTCTTTTACCTCTGGATTATAATTGTAATTATCTTGTAAAAATTTTTCTAATTTCATTTTATATCTCCTTTACATAAAATAATTATTTAAAAGTGTTTCTTCGGTATTTTTTGACACTTTATTTTTTATAAATGTTTATATATCAATACTTTAAACTAATATTTACATAAACCATGCTTTTTGTTGTTATGTTTAATATTCCTTAATAGTCATCATTAATTTATCATACCAATAAAACATTGAATACTCACTTGCATCTAAATCATCTATTGGTGTTGTTCCATCATCAAGCCTTGTATCTTCATGCTTTTCGTCCCATACTGCCAACTTATATGCTTCTATTAAATATTTACAATCCTTTAATATAAATCTTCTATGTTGTGCAAATAACATCTGGTCAAGGAATATTCTATCGTTTATTTCTCCTTTTATGCAATCCTCTATCTTTAAAGGTATATTATTTTGTTGTAAATATCTATTCATTCCATAAGTTAATACTTGACCTAATGCTCCATAATCTGCAAAGCAATGTGTTACTTTACCATATTTTGCAACTATTCTATTATAAAATTCTATAAATTGTTTGTACATATCTTCTGGTGTATGTAATCCTGACATTTTAAGTTCATCTATTGTCCATGCTTCTCTAAAATATTGTGTTATTCCTGTTGCTTTAAATTCTGTTTCTCCTTCTGTTGCTCCGTAATCTATTCCTATTGATATTATCATAAACCTAATTGGATTTCCATATTCATCAACCGCTTCATCTTTTATAAACATTTCAGGATTATTTGCAAATTGTTTGTATATAATTCCTTCTGCAAGTACCCATAAACCTAATATAAATCTTTGATAATATACTTCTCCCATACTTTGATATTCTTTTTTTAAGTTATCAAAATATTCTTGGTTTTCTTTTCTTAATATTTCATTATCATCAAAAGTAAAGTTCCATATTTTCTTATCTATTTCTTCATTGTCTATTATGTCTAGTTTTACCCAATGTGTTGGTGTATCAGGGTTAGTTGTTGCATATAGTTTAGCACCTTTAATACTTAATCTTGATAATAACATTCTGTAAAAATCTTCTGGTATTTGTGTTAACTCATCAACATAAGCTCCTGCAAGTGTCATACCTCTTATCTTGCTTTCTGCTCTGTCATCATTCGCACCCTCTAGCCATATTCTTCTACCAAACAATGTTCCACTCTTTTGACTTAAACTATATTTAAAATTATCTCCAACTAAATCTTGTAATAATCCTAAACAATTTCTCTTAAGTGCTGTTATAGTTTTCCCTGTCATTAAGAACTCACTATTCTCTGGCATACTTCCAACAAATACAGCCCATTTTAATAATGATACATAAGTCTTTCCACTTCTTACACTTCCTGTTAATAAGTTTATTCTTCTGTCATCATAAAGCATGAAGTCTATTTGTTTAGGATTTAACATTTCACTTAATGATTTACTCATTATTTAATTCCTTTTCATATTCTTTAATTTCTTGTGTAAATTTTGGCAAATGCGATAATTTAAAATTAAAAATATAATTTATAAAATCTATTATTTCATCGATTGCTTTTAATATATTTTTTACTATAAATTTTAAAATATTCATTTTATTTCTCCTTTGGCACCTGTTGATAGATTTGAACTACCACTAACAGTTTTGGAGACTGCTGTGCTACCATTACACTAAACAGATATATATTATAATGCAGGCTTTATTCTGCATTATTTTCCTTTGCTTTATTTAATGCTCCTATTAAATCTCCTAATATTCCATTCTTGACATCATGTTCTACTTCTACATTATCTCTTTGATTTAAGTATTGTTTTCCGTAACCATATTGCCATAGTTGGATTTTTTTCTGCTTGTTGTAATTGGTATCTTCTTAATGCTATTTTGCCACCTTCTTTTTTTTGCTCATAAATAGTGACAAAGTCTGTCCCATAAGTTTCCTCACACCATCTTAATAAAGTTCTATCATTTACTTCAAACCAACTTGCTATTTCTGTTTTAGTACATTGCATTTTACACAATTGTTCAAATTGATGTTTATCTATTTTTATTTGTGCTTGTTTTATTTGTCCTTTTGCCACTATATCACTTCCTTTTTATCTTTTATTTTTTGCTCTATTAAATCTCTTTATAGCACTATCTAAATTTGCTTTATTACTCTTTAAATTTTGGTATGTTTTCTCTATATCTTCTTTAAAGTCATTTAATTTGTCATACCATCTGCCATTTGCTAACATTCCACTTTCAATATGTGTTAATCTGTATCCGTCTCTTGCATTTCCTTGTAAACCAAATTCCATTCCTTTATAAGTAAATGTTCTACCTTGAACTGTTTCTGCTACATCTCCGTTGTCCTCTTTGATTTTTTAATACTTGATAGCTTCCTCTTTTTAATTTTATTGAATTAATTGTATTACTAGATGTTGCACCACGTCCACCCATAGTTTTTACCTCCTATTTTTTTCTTCTAATAACACTTTGAGTTGTATCTTTATCCACAACAATTGTACTTGTCTTTCCTTTTATTTTACTTGTAATAACAATTGAGTTTGAATATCCATCTTTTTCAATTGTAGATTTTCTAACATTAATTATTTTAGCTCCATCGCCTATTATATCGCCTTTTTTTAATTCTGATGATTTAAGTTTTAAATTTATATTACTTGAACTTGCTCCTCTTCCTCCCATATTTTTATTCTCCTTTCTTGAATTTTTCTGTTACTTTATTCTCATAATATATTACTTGTATATCTCCATAATTGTAATCTAATTTTCCACCATATACTAATATTGTACTTGGCTCTATTTCTTCTATCATTGCATCCATTCCATCTTGCCATATCTTTAGTGCTTCTTTATTTCTTTTTACTCCTATTGTGCTTATACTTACTATACTTCCTTTTGGTATTCCTTTAAATGCAAATTCATTGGTAATCATCTAAATAAAAATGTATACCTACATTATGTTCTTTACTTGATTTTGCATAATTAAATCCTATTATGTCATCAGGTATAAAGTTGTCATTTTGTATTACTGGC